>ODAI011877616.1_pt1 | contig 20927 bp, 21 predicted proteins | sample 1539321 | NCBI WGS metagenome assembly ODAI01 (sample SAMN02144231, study PRJEB22623) | gut metagenome | biome: sheep rumen | host: Ovis aries | place: New Zealand
ATTTTCTACAACCTTTACAGCTTCAGCAGTTTTGATTGTTGAAACAGGGAAAGTGCCAGCTTTAATTACGATATCATATACCTTCTTTACTTCTGCACAAGTTTCTGCATCCATACCAGAAACAATCTTCTTAATATTTGTAAGTGTATGAACTCTATCACCTGGATTGATGCGCTCTGGGGAATAAGCAATTTTCCAGTCTACTCCACATTTAAGCCCTGATTCTTTTTCAATAATTGGCACACAAACATCCTCTGTAACTCCAGGGTATACAGTTGATTCAAAACAAACAATTGTACCAGGCTTGATGTTCTGACCAACTGTGCGGCTTGCACCTTCTACAGGTCGTAAATCTGGAGTTGTATCATCATTTACAGGTGTTGGAACTGCAACAACAATAAAACGTGCTTCTGAAAGTTTTTTAGGATCTGCTGTAAATTCTACAGTAGTATTCTTAATAGCCTCACCAACTTCGTTAGTAGCATCAATTCCGTTTTTGTATTCATTTACACGTTTCTCATTGATATCGAATCCGATAACTGAAATGTGTTTTGCAAATTCTACAGCAATTGGCATACCTACATAACCAAGTCCAACAAGTGCAAGTTTTGATTTACCTGCGATAAGTTCTGAATAAATATTATTGAATTCCATAATCTATTTGACTCCTATTATTTCTATTTTAGAATATTCCCTTCTTTATCTACTTTACCATGTACTCTGGCAGGATTTCCATAAACAAGAGAATAAGGTGGAACATCTTTTGTAACAACAGAACCAGCTCCTACTAGAGCAAACTCTCCAATTGTTACACCGCAAACTACAGTTGCATTTGCTCCAATACTACACCCTTTTTTTAAAACTGTCTTTTTATATTCATTTTTACGTTCTACAAAAGCTCTTGGATTAATTACATTTGTAAAAACCATGCTTGGTCCACAAAAAACATCATCTTCAATTTCTACACTATCATATATAGAAACGTTATTCTGGATTTTTACTCCATTTCCAATAACAGCTTTTCCACCAACATTAACGTTTTGTCCAAGGGAACAATTTGTGCCGATTTTGGCTCCACTCATGATATGACAAAAGTGCCAAATCTTGGTTCCATCTCCAATCTCAGCACCATCATCTACATAACTAGATTCATGCTTAAAATATGCCATTAGTTAATTGCCGCCTTTATTTTTTCTACAATAAAAGAAACATCCTTAGCTTCCATGTATGGATGTAAAGGAAGACTTAATACTGTTTTTGCAAGTCGTTCTGTTACAGAGCAATCTGCAATTGCAGAATCTGTACCAGCATAAGCTCCCTGCAAATGCATTGGCTTAATATAGTAAACCATAGTTGGAATACCTTCTGCTTTAAGTTTTGTCTGAAGTTCTGAACGATTAACATCTGAAGGAAGCTGAACTGTATACTGGGCCCAACTACTTGTAAAACCAGTTTTAATTTCTGGTAAAACAAGTTTTTTATCCAACCCAGCAAGTTTAAATTCTTCTGTATAAAACTGTGCTACACGATTAATATCTTTTACTTCGTAATCTTTAAAAGCCTTGAGTTTTACCTGAAGAATTGCAGCCTGAATTGTATCAAGACGGCTGTTTAAGCCAAGTCTGATGTTATTATATTTGTCATCTCCAGATTTACCATGTACAGCATAACTCTTAAGTAAAGCAGCCCATTCATCATTGTCTGTAAATACAGCACCACCATCTCCATAACATCCAAGAGGCTTAGCGGGAAAGAAACTTGTTGTAGAAATATCGCCAAAAGAGCAGGCTTTTTTACCGTTGCTTTCTCCACCAAAGCCTTGAGCTCCATCTTCTAAAAGGAGAAGTCCATATTTTTCACAAACAGGCTTTATTGCATTGTAATCTGCAGGAAGTCCAAATAAATCTACAGCAACAACTACTTTTGGAGTATACTTACCCTCTTTCTTAACTTTAAGAATTGCTTCTTCAAGTTTTACTGCATCAATATTATAGGTTCGTTCATCTACATCAACAAAAACACAGGTAGCACCTTCTGCAGCCGGGCACTCGCCACTTGAAAAGAATGTAAAGTCAGGTACGAATACTGCATCACCTTTACCAATCCCCCATGCTTTAAGCGCAAGAGTAAGAGCATCTGTACCGTTTGCGCAGGTAATACAATGTTTTACACCTACATATTCTGCAAGCTCTTTTTCAAGTTCTGCTACTTCTGGGCCAGAGATGTAATGTGCGCTTGCACATACACTCTGAACCTTTTCGTCTATCTGGTCTTTTAAAACCTGATACTGCTTTTTTAAGTCTCTGAATTCCATTTTAGAAAGTTCCTTTCATATCTATACTTGCAAAATCTGTAAGTGGAAGTTTTACAGGTTCGCCGGTTTTCATACTCTTATATATAGAAAGAATCATTTCAAGAGCATTACGTCCAGCAACTGCATCTACATAAGGTTTGCGGTCATTCTTGATTGCATCAATCATATCTGCATAAAGACTAGTGTGGCCATTTCCGTAAACATTACTTGTCTGCTCTTCAAGACCTTTGTTTGCTTTATCAGCTTCTGTTTCGTCTGCGAAATCCCAGACATCAAGGTTGTTTGTAGACTTACCGCCGATTTTTACAGTACCCTTTTCTCCAAAGAGATAAAGAGTTTCTTCCAGATTCTGCGGATACACATTAGTTGTACCTTCAATTGTCGCTACGGCACCGTTCTTAAATGTCACAACTGCCATACCAACGTCTTCTGCTTCAAGGTAGTGGTGCTGCTGCTGACGAGTTACACCATAAACTGTATCAACTTCATTACCCATCATCCAGCGCAGGAGATCAATTCCATGAATACACTGATTCATCAAACAACCACCATCTTCTGCCCAAGTACCACGCCATGGAGCCTGAGTGTAATAATCTTTATTACGGTTCCAGCGTACATGAATTGAACCGTGTGAAAGCTTTCCGAAGCGACCATCTTCAAGAGCTTTACGTGTTTTCTGTACGGCTACATTAAAACGGTTTTGATGGCAGGCACAAACTTTTACACCTTTAGCTTCGCTACGGCGGATAATTTCTTCTGCGTCTGCCATGCTCATTGCCATAGGCTTTTCAATAATCACATTAATTCCATGATCAATACAGTAAAGTGCGATTTCTGCATGAATACCAGAAGAAGTTGCAATTGCAACAAGTTCAAGTTCTGGATGATCTGCAATCATCTGTTTGTAATCAGCATAACGTGCAATAGATTTATCATCCTGCAAGTTATGTTTAGCCAGAAGTGTCTGGATATTATCAAGTTCAATATCACAGGCAGCAACAAACTCAAGACCGTTATTTAAAACAGCCTTTACATGATTGGTCGCAATACGACCACAACCAATAAGTGCGTATTTCATATGATTGTTCCTGATTTGGGGAATTTATACAAAGTAAGATTTTAAAGATACCTTTTCCATTGGCAACAAACGTTATTTCAGTAGTCACCTAAAAAGGAATTTTTCGCCATCTGGCTTACGTGCTTGAACCAAGCTCCGTTCCTAACAATGGTTGCCTTTAATTTTCTACATAATATCATAAAGGGCTTACGTTGTAAACTGTTCAAAAAATGAATATTCTAAGAAATTTTACTTATTATCAAACCATATTTTTGGATGTAATCGTTTTTGCACTTCTTTCATTTCATTTATTGTAGGTACTATTTTATCATTTTCGTAGTATCTCATATAGAAATCATAGAATGACATTTTATAGTCTCCATATTCAAGCCATTTTTCAAATTCCTCAATTGCGAAACAAGGAGTATTTGTAAAATGTGATATTGGTTCGGGAAATTTAGAAACAACTACGTAATTAAAGTTACTTCCTATGTTTATTTCTGCATAATGTTCATTAATATATTCAAGTCTTTCTTTTACATGTTTAATCCAGCCACTTTTCAATTGTTCAAGATGTTTCTTAGTTGCCTGAAGATCATGAAAATATACTTCTAGTGGCAAGTTATGATTTTTTGCTTCTATGATTAGATAAAAATCGTCTTTCTTAAGAATTAAATCTAAATCTCCTATTTTTCTTTTACCATCATATAAGTCATAATCTCTCTGAATCTCTTCAAATCCGTATTTTCCGGCAATAGTTGTAATTTTAGTCAAAAATAAATCAGACGTTGTTTTCTTATATTCTTCTGCATATGGTGTTTCTAAAAGAGAATAATGACTGTCAATAAACATGCTTTCAAGAATGAGTTCTGGCGAAATAATCATAACTCCCGCTATATTTATAAACGGTTTTCTTGACATCTGATAAAATTTTAAATTATATACATCGATATCTTTTTTGTTTAAGGTATGATTAAATATAAAGAAGCCGGATGTTTCCTGATATTTTTTAAGTACATCAACGTAAACATCCAAAAAGCATGGCAATAATCTAACCATATTTTCTATATTGTAAGGATAAACAAGCCCATTTTTATCTTGCTTAAAGCTTTTTGATACATCGTCTATTTTATGAGTAACGTTTTCAAATAATACTTTGTATGTCTCAACAACATCTTCTGTTTTTGCAAACAAAGCATCCCTGTACAAATCTTTGTAAGGTTCAGTTTCTTCCATAAATAAATTAAAGTAATCATCAGATTTTAATATGTTTTCTTTTTTTATATTATTGAGATAATCAGCCCTTGCTCCATATTCATGAAGTTTCATCATTTCTTCGTTTACATCAGTAAGGTCAGAGCGGATTAATTTTTCATTCACTAGTTTCACATCAGGGCTTAATTCTAGCAATCCAAAAAGTTCATTTTGAGAAGATATTTCATCAGCTCTTGTTCTAAGATCAATATATCTTTTTTGAGCCTGCAATATATGACTACCGGTAAAACCATTTTTGTCTAAATTGTTTACTTTACCAAATTTTATAATCATCTGTATTACATATTTTATTGAATCCATATTTATAAAGGCTTCAACATTATAAACAGAAGGCATTTCAGCTTTATTATCAAAAGTTCTTATTCGTCTGAAATGATAATCCATTACAGCAATAAGGATTTCAGCTATCCCACATTGTTTCGCAACATCAATAGCTTTATTAATCTTTTTGTAAGTGTCTTGTCTTAGTTTTTCTATTGCGATTTCTTTTTCATTACGTTTTGCCATAATTAAAATATAATACCGTTTTATGCAACCGACTAGTTAATTACCTTAAAAAGTATCTTGTTATTCTTGACGTATGAAATATTAAATTCAAAAAAATCAAAATCATTTTCACAAATCATTTTATCAATCGCTTCTGTATATCTGCAATTTTCAATAATCTGTAATTCATTTATTTGTTTTGTTTTTATTTCCAATGCAAACGCAAATACAGTATTTTCTATAATCCTGTCTTTTTCAGAATATTCAGCTTCCAGCAATTCAAGTTTAAAACATGGTAATTTCTGGCAGTTTTCAAACAGTGTTTTGTTTTCAAAGGGTAGGATTATTGTTCCGTCGTTCTTTTCTTTGTTAATTTCTTCTATATAAAAAGGAAGTTTTTCAATAAATAGTTCATGTAGTGTAGGTAATACATCTTCAATTGTTATCATAAATGCTTCCTGGTGTAATGGTTGATTGAGTCTTTTATTTCAGCTGGTAATGTTTCTTTTGTTTCTTCTGCTTCATTGTTATTAAGTTGGTGTAATGCTTTTTGTTTTATCAGAAATAGTTTTATTATTGCTTCTTTTAGATCTTCAGGTAGTGTTTCTTTTGTGAAGCCAGCTTTGTAATTTACAAATATTATATGTTCATTTACTTTGGGTGGTATAAAATATATGCTTTTATTTTCGTAATCTACTGTAAAGTAGTCTATGTTTTTCTTGTTTTCTAAGTCTTTTATTTCTATTACTTCTGTTATGTTTATGGGGTTTAATATAATTCTGTTATCTTTTATTGTTTGTACTTCACAATATTCTTTTTCTTCTAAGGGGTAACCTATGTATTTTTCAATTTCTGTGTATGCTGCGTTTAAACACAACTGGTCAAAAGTTTTATCTTTTAAATCTAGATTAAGAAATTTTGCAATATCTTCGTATTCTATTAATTGCATTCTTTTATTCCTGTGTACATGAAAAACAGGGGCTAAGGCATTATAAACTCCGTTCAGTCAAAATCAAGGCCAAGCCCTTCGGGTTGTCGCTGCGCTCCAAGCCTTGATTTTGCCTTCACTTCGTTTCTTAAATTCTTCGCCCCCTGTTTTCCAAGCCAGCAATATAATTGCTGCTTGTCTTTTTTAGGTATTTGCTGTCTTTAGTATCACGATATTTGCATTTGCTCGTGTAACAAGGAAGCCGTCGCGTTTTCTGAATCTCAAAAAGAGTTCTCCGTATTCCAGGGATTCTGTTGTTTCGTCGAATCTCTTGATTTCTATTCCCTTGCGGTTTCCGTGGAGAATCTTTTTTGGGTTCATAAAGATTGCAATCGGACTGTTGGCTTCTATGTCTGCAAACTGTGGCAGAATGCTTGATTCTACTACTTCGTAGCCGTCTATCTTTCCCGGCATGTTGTCACCTGGCTTTCGCCAGATTGGGTTTCCGTTGTCGTCTTTAATGTTTACTACGTGGTTAAGAACGGTTTCGTTCATAAACCACTTGCATTCAATGCGTTCTTCCTTGGCAATTTTGAGTTCTGCATCGCGGAAGTCGGTCCAGGTAATTTTTGAAACATCGGCATCCTTTATTGCGTGTGTTTTTACTTTTGAGGCATTTAATGCACCGGTAAATGGTGCGTTGTTTGCAATGAGGCACTGTTTGTCAAACTCCTGGCCGTAGGCTTCGGTCATATCTTCTATGAACATTTTGCCAAGGTCTACGTAGACATCTTCTTCAAACTCGTCAAACCATGGAATAAAGCCTGCAAGGGTGTAGGCTTTGAGTTCTGTTCTTGTTGGTGTGTTTGGCTTTGTAGCATCAATCTTCTGTCCATAGCTTGTAAGCCATTTAAGTTCTACGCCGCCGCGGTCGCGCTCGGGAATAAAGATACTGGCATTTTTCATTGGTCTGTTTGTAACAAGGTTCATCATAACAGACTTCTTTGCCGCTTCCTGCATGATTGTCTCTTCATAAATCGGGTTAATCAGGTACTGGTCATTTGTTGTAAGGTTTCCAATCGGCTCTCCAAGAGCAGCTTTGGATGGTACAAAGCCTTTTTCTGGTACCCAGTTAAAGTCTTTGGGGTTGTTCCATTTTTCTGAGCGTACGTTAGGGCAGAACTTTAATTCTGCAAGAGTTTTCTCGTCACGATTCCAGGCCGCAACCATTGCTTTACCCATCTGGTAGTAAAGGTCTCGCATAGAAAGAGGTTCAATAATTGTGTCATTCTTTTTAAGCAATCCGCGAAGCTCTTTTACTGTCTGCTTTACACCTTCAAGCTCTGTGGTAAGGGCATCTTCCTGGTCGCAGGCTGCCTTCAAAATTCCTTCAATAACTTCCTCGGTGTCATTAAAGTACTTTTTAATCTGTTCCGGAGAAGCAGCTTCTGTCGGTACCAGAGCCTTCATCTCCCCAAGTTTCTTCTGTAATCCTAAAATTACTTCATTCAATTTGTAATCCTCCTGTGTAATTGGTGGTTGAGCCTGTCGAAACCACGTTTTATTTTTCACTGCAATTCCAACACACTATCATTGCCCGGCTAGACCGGACAATCCATCTCTTTCTCATAAAGAAAATTATAAATTGAATCAGTATTAATTTAGGGGTAATAAATCTTTATTCTAAGTTAAGATAAAAGAAAAAAAGGAGAGGAATAAAAAAAGGCGGCAATTAAATGCCGCCCGTTATATAGTTTTTATCGAATAGCAAACTGCTTTAATTCAGAATCAGACATAAGTGTAATATTTTTATTATTTGCTTTTGCATATTTTGCAAGGGAACGCAAATCAATTCCTAAACCAGGTTTAGTTGAGTATGGATTTACGGTTTTAATAAACTCTTGTGCCATTTTATCTTTTTCAGCACTTTCATTTACATTAAAGTTCTTCAATTGTTCTAACATATTACTTTTTTTTGTATTCATCGCACATCTTTTCAAGATTTAAGAAATCAAGAGTTATTTCCATCAGTTTGTTTTTATTTTGTTCTGGTTTATAGGTTGTTCGCATTTTATGAAGACGAACTGCAGTTTTCTCTATTCTGTCTCTGTTTGCATTAATAAAGAAGTATTCACTCTGCATAAGAATCTTGTACTTAAAATCACCCTCATCATTAACAGTAACTTCTTCAAGCTCAGATGCAGGAACAGGAATCATATAATTAAAGCGTATTGTTCCGTAAAGAACATTCTTGCTGCGCATGTATATCTTAATAAGGCTATCCTTCTTTATATCTCCATTTGGAAGATAGTCAACATCTTTTGGAGAGGACATAGGCACAAAGTACTTATGACCATGTAATTCAGTAACAAGGCCTATATACTTTCTGTGGTAAGTTCTTGTTTCCTGCTTATTAGACATTACATGAGGATTCTCTTTACTCAAATAATCAATATATTCATCTGTAATTGTATAAAACATATTATTCTCTCAAAAAAAAATAAGGCGGCAATTGAATGCCGCCCGTTATATCCTTCACTTTAAAGGCGGAAGTGCGCCTAGGATTATATCCTTCATTTTAAAGGTAGAAGTGCACCTAGAATTATATCTTCCACTTCAAGGGCAGGAACGCTCCCAACTACCTATAATATAAGTGATAAATACCTGGAAGTCAAGCAATATCACTGCTGAGCAAGCCCCATCCGTAATCGACTAAAGAATGACATTTCTCCCTCATCCTGAGCAGGCAATGCATTCTCGCTCTTCTCCCCGGCTCTCGCAAAAGGGTTGGCCGGCACACAGCAGATAGAAAATTCCAGAAGTTCCTGTTTTCTGTAAATCAAATCGCAGTCCTTGTCTTTAGAATCCAAAAACTCAACTTCTTCTACCGCAAAGCCAACAGAACCACATCTAAGACTACCATTCTTTACCCGCTGACCGATACTCCAGCCAAACTCATCGTAGTCACGGTTATTAAAGAACACATCACCTTCAAGCACACTCTCGGCCTTTACGTTTTCTGCATATCCAATTGCCGGAACATAATAGTCATGGCTCCAGAGTATCACCGGGTTTTGAATGTACTTATCAAGCTTCCAGCCGCTTGGATCAATCCGCTCAAAGTCCCGGTCCGTGTCAAAGGTACTCATTATCCAGTGAATACCTTTGTTTTCATTACAGTTGTAATTCTTGCTCTTGCCACCTTCTGCCACCTGCGGCTTTTGAAACATTGCGCTCTTAAAAAGCTCCACGTGTGCATCAAGTCTTCCCGAATGAGTGTTTTCCTTTAAGAACTTACAAAAGCGGCTGCGGTCCGCTCCCAGTTCCTTATTCAGAACACCATCAACCTTTACAATCAAATCAGCCTCCTATAAAACCAAAATTATCAGAACTCAGTAAATCCCTGTAAGTAATTCCATATTCAATTTCATTCAGAATTCCAAAATCAAGCGGGCTTCTGTGAGCAGTCTTATTTCTTACAGAACTTGCCTGAACATCCACAGTGTTCTGAGACTTCCCAAGCAGGTTTGCAATTTCATTCTGCCTCATACCTTGTCCAAGATAGTAGGCCACCGTCTGTTCCTCATCAGAAACATCCGTGTAATTCTTAGGAACAGAAATAAGCTTTGTCTCAATATCCCTCTCAATCTCCACCGGAAACACTTTCATCCCGGAAAACTTTTTCTCAATCTCATTTTTTAAATGCACTTCGTCATCAATATGCGTAATATAACCATCACCCTTCAGATAAAAAATCCTGTGTCCGTAAGTAAGCACACAGCTGCCAACATCACAAAAACAGATTTCCGCTTTCGGGTTACCTCTCTTCAAAGCTTCAATCTTGTCCTTAAGCTTGTAGCCGTAAAAGTATTTGTCACAAAAAACAACAGTTTCCTGCCCAAGCTTGCTGGACATCCATAAAACCTCCTGCTGAAACTTACATTCCACAACATTAGAAACAAATCTGTTTCCTTTAAGCACGTTTTCAAGAAGACACCTCACATTTTTATCGTAACAAGCAATAATTACTTTTTTATTCAAAGTTACTAATTCTCCGATACAAGAGAAGCATTGCGGAACCAGGTATTCCCCCAAGGCTTTTCCTTTTCACCCCGTGCTCTTAGCACGTCATTAATCGTTTTTAATCCCGCATTTATCTCTGCTATATCCCTGTTGCTCTGAGCATCCTCGCTCTCCTGCAATTCAGGAATGGCTTGTAAATTGAAAATGCCTTTTTCCTCCAGACCAAAACGGTTAAAAAACTGCACTTCCAACACCTGCTCATAGTTCCTTAAGAGCGGTATAAGAGTGAAGTTCCAGAAAGCACGGTGCTGCGAATCAGTGTCAGTACCGCTCAAAGAACTTTTTGAATCCTGTATATTAGCCACCCGCGGCGGAATCCCGTATTTAGCAAGCAGGGTATACAAGTTCCATTTCTTCATATCGTAGAGCTTAAGGACATCCGGACTAAACGTAAGAGGCTGGTACTCAGTACCACGACCCAAAACTGCTACACGATTTTTCATTCCTTTTCCGTACTTTTTGTCCCAGGTACGTGCAAGTAATTCTGCTTCAGCTTCAGTCAAAACCTGGTCTGTTTTCAAAAGTCCCTTAGGCACACCCCCTTCCTTCAAAAGCCCCGTATTCTGCCTGGACGCAAGTAAATCCTGTTCCACCTCAAGACCAAGACTCACCAAAGGGCTTACACCCCTGTGCTCATTCCAGGGGTTCCAGTCCTTAAAATGAATTATTTCATCAGGAAGAATCACGCAGGGCTTACCGTTTTCACTGTCCGTATAAACCCACTTAACAACTCTTCCGTTTTCTACTACATGCTGAATATGACGCGGAGAAAGCACCTTAAACTCACAAGGCACCCCGCAGGTATAAGATTCTCCAAACCACCAGAAGGCTTCGCCCTCTAAACTCCACCAGGCACAAGTCTGCTTCCATAAATCAAAACGGCTCATAGTAGGGCTTGGGTATCGAAAAAGCCTTGCAACCTTACCGTCAAAAACACTTTTGCCATCTTTACGAATTTCAAATTCCGCCCTGGCCACATTACGAGTTAAAATATCAATACAAACCGAAACCCATGCATGCTGCATATAAGGGTCAGAACAAACAGTTTTTTCAACATCACCAAAATCCTCAGCCACAGATTCATTATTAATCTCTTCAAAAGAGCGAAGCCTCTTCTGTCTACGATGTCTACTAAACAACCCCATATAAATTATCGGTCTCCTAACAAAGTGTTATTGCATATCATCCCATTACAACGCCACCAGTCGCCGCACTAAAAATCGCATACCGCATGGCATCCATGTAATGGTCATTCACTTTCACAATCTGATTATTCTCATCCCGCGAATAATCCCATATTTCCCCAAGCACCCCGGTACAGTCCTTGCAAACAAAAAACTGTCCGCGTTCAATCTTCGCAATAATAAAATCAATTCCCGCATCCACACTGTTATTCGCTTTCACACCGCCAGGAATCTCCTGAATTCTCTCTCCACCGGCCGGGTCACAGTAAGTAACAAAACTTTCCCTATACCAGCCGCAAGACTCCTGCTTTTCAACAGAAGTCTTAGTCGTAATATTAAAACCGCCAGAATCGGCAACCACATAAACAACCTCGCCAACCCAGCCAACCTTAACCGCCGCAATATGAAGCCCAAAATCCTGACCACCGGTAAACTTATCAAACTTCTTTGGAAGCTTGTCTTTGGGAAGAATCATAGCTTCTTCAAACTTCTCATAAACCGAACCCTCAGGCTTAACCCAAAGTCCGTCGCGGAAACGGGCTCTCTGTTTTTCCGGCATGTTATCCAGAATGTCAGAAATATAATCTTCATCCAGGTTCTCAGCATTATCCGCCGGATTCAAAACCGCACTCGCATACAAGTCCGGCTTCTGTAACTTTTCATCAGTCCTCGGCTCAAGCTTCCGGATAAAAACCTTATAAGCCCAGTGCATAGGAGAGCAGGGATTACAGTCATAAAAGAACTTGTTCTTACAGCCTTCCACCTTCATAGCAAGACGACTGTAAGCCGTAGTAATGGCAGAGTAGGAAATCTGACTTACCTCGTTAAAGTAAATAGTCACATACTCATGCCCGAGGATTCGGTCAACCTGTTCCTTATCTCCAAGCCCGCCAATCCAGATCTCGCTGCCGTTCCACAAGGTAATCAAACCATCGTGAACATTAGCCTTATAGTTCTTCGCCCCAATCGTCTTATTCAGCCAGGGAAGCAGCGTTTCGTGCAAAACAGAACTTCTGGCATCCTTAGCCCTAAAACGACAGATAAGGTGACGGCTCCCAGGATACCTGCAGGCCCGAAAAATAATCGCCATCACCAGCACCGTAGTCTTCCCAGACCTCGACCCACCAAAAAGCAAAATGTGTTTTGCGCTACTTGCCAAAAGCTTTAAAGCCTTTTTTTGCACTTCAGTAGGTTTGAATAATTCACGCATCAGAAAACCTAAAACCTAGAACCTACAAATCCTTAAAACTATCCACAAAGCTAATCGCCAGTTCCCCCTGAACCGGCTGCTTAAAATTCTCCTTATCCGCCCCCGTAATAAAGGAGTCCAGCTTCGCAGACCTCTCAAGCAAATCCATAGCACCATCCGCATCAAGCTTTTCCGGATCCAGAGTCTTAAGCCGCTTTCCAACCAGCTCATCAAACCCATTCAGCATTTCCATCTGCCGCTTCTTACGCTCAATACGCTCAGCAATCAGTTCGCGTTCAGTCTCCCTGGCCACATATTCATCGTAAGCCGCAGCCCTCTCATTCCAGCGAAAGAGCCTTGCATAGCGAGCCCAGGAGCCATACTTTTTAGAATCAATTCCATTCAGTTCAAGACAAGCCTTAATGCTCCTCTTGTACCCCATGGAGCGAAAAAGACAGAAAGCCTTAAAGGCCTTGGCAGACTCATCTGGCAACCGAGTCTCCCAGACCTTCAAGACATCCGTCTTATCAAGTTCACTGCTTATAGGTTTCACAGTGCCTTGTTCTCCCACCAGCTAAACCTCCCGCCTGATTATTTTCTTACAATCTGTCCAGTTCTCCGCTGAACAAATCTCGCACAAAAACTTTGTGTTATCTTTACCGGCACCCCGTCATTCAGCGTGACAGTCACCGTAATATCCCCATACTTTTTTTCATCAGCCATCTGCTTTATGTAGTCATTGCATTGTTCAATCGCATCATTAATCCTTAAATCCATTTCAACACCCCCTTAGTCTCAGGAACAAAATTAGACAAAGAACCAATCCAGTTAAACAAATCAATTTTGCGAAATATCAGATGTCTTCCCAAAACTGTATGAGGAATCTTATTTTCACCCGCAAGCTTATAAATATAATTCCTGCTGAACTTCAAATAAGCCGCCGCTTCCTCAACAGAAAGCAGATCCAGACACCCCTCAAGAACAAACTCTTTCTTTTCTTCTCCAGCCATCCAAAACCTCCGGAAATAAAAAAAGCCACGACACAATCTCTTGTGTCATGGCTAAATATTAATCAAGTAATTATTAAACAAGGGTTAATAAACCTTTATTTTGCGTTAAGGTCTTATTAAGCCGCAATCAAAACATTCCAGCCCTGACTAAGCACCTCTTTAGCATTATTCAACTTCAACTGAGTTTCATGCTCAGAGTAGAGACGAGTCATCTCCTCAGTTCTGTGACCAAGAATCTTCATAGCAATTTCAAGACTAGCACGCTGCGCAATCTGAGTAGCACAGTAGTGACGCAAACTGTGGAACACAATATTACGCTCTTTTCTCTGCTCCTCACTTATTCCAATCTTCTGCATAGCAATATAAAAATCATCATCAAAAGAGCTAGGCCACATAGGCTGGTCATAAATCTTATGAGACCAGAAGACAAAACTAGTATCAGAATAAATCGGATTCCGTCTCGCATTATTCAAAAGCTCAAGAGCGACACCATGCTCAATCGGAATCGTCCTGTCGTCACCATTCTTAGTCTCTTTCAGCTTGTCAGTATCATTCCAGCTATGACGTATATAAAGCAGATCAGCAACAGGGTCCACATCACAAACCTGGAGCCCGCTTATTTCCCCCGCACGAAGTCCAAACAAAGCCGACACCTTAAAGGCAAGCTTGTAAACAGGATCAGCCCAATCCCAGTCCAAAGCCATCAGCTGCTTCATTTCAGTCTCAGTAGGAATACCACGTTTCTTATGCTGCACACGGAAACGCTCAACACCAAGAAGAGGATTCTTATCCAAAAGCCCCTCTTTAATCAAAAACTCAAAAGCCATATTCCCAGCCGTCATAGTCTTATTCACAGTATCAGCAGAAAGCCCCTTATCACGACGAAGCGAAAGCAAAAACTCATCCAGCTCCCGACTAGTCAAACTCTGCACAGTCCTCTCAGAATCAAAATAAGTCGCCCAGTACCGACGCACAATACCAGTCTTCTCCTTACAGTTTCTCTGCTTAATCTCAAAACCCCTAAGCTGCCGCCGCTTAATATACTCCGAGTTTTCAAAATCCCAGAACTTAAAAAGATACTCCACAAGCTTCACATCACAAGAAGCTTTCTGCTCAGGACAAGGCACAAGGTCACAAGAAACATTTTTATCAACAGCCTTCAAACCAACAGAACCAACATCAACAGAACTTTCACAAACAACAGACTTACAATCGTTAGTTACAAGAGGAGCAGCAGGCTCAGATTCCACTTTCTCATTCACATCACATTCACAAGCCTCAGAAACTCCCGCAATCTCTTCAACATCAACACAATCTGCAGTAACCACATCAGCAGCAACAGAAGCAACTTCAACAGGCTCAACACATTCACTTTCGTCAGTCCTAACAAAGTCAGAAGTCGGCTTCAAAGTTTTCACTTCATCAAACTCAAGCCCCGAATTCCCAAACCGCTCAACAAGAAGTTTCGAAAGCTCCACCGCCTCAGAAGGCGAGAGCCTCTGAACAAGAGAGACAAGGTCCACCCCGGCAGAAACCTCAGAAAAAGTCCGCTCACAAGACCGCCCCGCAGGAGGCCCATTACGATACCATTCATCCGCAATAAGAGTAGCCTGTTGCCGATTCTTAGTATGCGTACTCTTCGCCTTACCAAGTTTACCAGTAACAGGATCCGGAAAGCGAACCCTAAAATAACCATGCTGATTTCTAGAAAGATAGAACGCCTGCATAAAACCTCCTTCCGCATCGCAAAGCGACGCAAAAAACAAAAGGTTGGTACCCATCTTGATACCATCTTTGGTACCTCTTTTGGTACCATCGAACCTTTCAGGCTTTAGCTTCCGTTCCACCAGAGGAGGGATAACTAAAGAAATTTAAGAAAAATACATCATTCAAACACCCGTAAATCCTTACATTACAAGCATTTAAACAAAAAAAAGGTTTCTGGAAGCCAGAAACCTTTTACTGAGCTACACTGGATTCGAACCAGTGACCCACGCCTTAAAAGGGCGTTGCTCTACCTACTGAGCTAGTAGCCCATCGCATTCTTGCGAATGTTTTTGTATATTAGCGAAAATAAAAAAAACTGTCAATAGATTGATCTCTATTTTTAGTGAAAATTTATTTTTTTAGACAAAGGTAAAAAATTCAAATAAAAAAAAAGGTGTTATAAGCTTAAACTTCATGTAATATAATAAAAAAAACTTTTCTTCTGCCACTTTTTTTTGTATACTTAATATATAAGCATAAAAACTTATAATGGATTAAACAAAGAGGATGATAAAATGACAATCCGCGAATCAGCAGAAATGTATCTTGAAACAATTCTTGTACTTTCAAAAAAAGGAGATGTTCGCTCCATTGATATTGCAAAAGAAATGAATTTTTCTCGTCCATCAGTAAGCGTTACAGTTCATAATCTTGAAAAGGAAAATTATATAAAAATCTCTGAAAACGGACTGATTACTCTGGAAGATAAAGGAAGAGAAATTGCAGAACGTATATATGAACGACATACAGTTCTGACTCAATTACTTATTAACATTGGAGTCCCAGCTGATATTGCAGAGCAGGATGCCTGTAAGGTTGAACACGACATCAGTCCAGAGACCTTTGAATGCATAAAAAAATCAATTGGTCAATGATATAAGAAATGAAAAAAAAAATCTTTTTATCTGCGCTTCTTATAAGCATATTTTTTTCAACAAATTTACATTCAATTACTTACTTAGATTATACAGATGAACCTGTTTTTTCTCTTAACCCTGTAAATGAAATTGTTCAATTATCAGTTGGACTTTCCCTTACAGGTTCATCTCTGCTATGCGATAAGGTTTTTCACATTAAGAATAATAATTTCGATAACTGGGAAAAAGATTACAAGCTGGTTCCATATATGGAAATGTTTCTTATGGCTCCTTATAATAAAGCCCTTCACTATGTAGGAACGGGAACCGCTGCCTTAGCCCTGCTTACTCCAGGAGTTATGGCTCTCACTCCAAATGACCAGTGGCTTACAATCGGTCTTATGTATACAGAAACCCTTTTATGGGCATATGGAATTAAAGATTGGGGAAAACTACTTATAAACAGGCCCCGCCCCTATATGTATTTTGACAACTTTCCAATGGATAAGGTTGAAGAAGGAGACTGGAATTGTTCCTTCCCTTCTGGACATACAACCTTAGCCTTTACAGGAGCCGCTTTTACGACTTATCTTTTTCATCAATACTTTCCAGAATCTCAATGGCGGCTGGCAGTTACCGGCATTTCCTTTGGAATTGCAACACTTACAGGCATCCTAAGAATTGCAAGTGGAAACCACTTCTTAGGTGATGTAATGATGGGTGCAATTATAGGAACAGTCTGTGGAGTTGCAGTACCTTATATGCACACCTCCAGATTTTATCAAAAATTCCAGAAAAAAAATAAAACCGAAGTAACAGTTACGCCCTTCGGTTTTAATGCAAAATTCTATTTAGATTAAGATTAGAAATTTTTCCAGGTTTTTCGAAGCTAAATCTGATAAAAAGTCAGAAACAAAGTCTTGAGCAGAACTTAGTTTAAATTTTCAGAATTTTCTGCAGCCTTTTTTACCTGACTTTTCATCAAGTTTAAGAATTCATCCTTCATTATTGGTCTGGAATAATAATATCCCTGCAGGTAATCACAACCAAGCTTTTCAAGCATAGAAGCCTGAGCCTTATCTTCAACACCTTCTGCTAAAACTGTCATTCCAAGAGACTTTATCATCTGAATGGTTGCTGTAAGAGCTTTTTTTGCCCGTTCATCATTAAAGGAGCTCCAGATAATATATTTATCAATCTTTACCATTTTGAAAGGAAGATTTAAAAGATAGCTCATATTTGAATAGCCAGAACCATAATCATCCAAAGATAGCTCAAAACCAGCTGCTGAAAGCCGCTCCATATTGCGCTGCAAAATGTCTGGACTGTGTGCGGCCGCTGTTTCTGTAATTTCCAGATTTATGATTGAAGTTGGAATACGATAAATACTCTGAATAGCAAGAATTTGCTCTGCAAGGATTTCCTGCATACACTGGGCAACAGAAAGATTAATATCAATCTTTTTAATGCCGTAATCTCGTAAATCAATTTGAGAAATAGTTCGGCAAACCTGTTCATAAACGTATTCACCAATACGGAGGATTGTACCACTTTTTTCTGCAATAGGAATAAAATCTTCAGGAGAAAGGAATCTTCCCTGCTCATCGCGGAGGCGAATTAAGGCCTCAGCCCCAATAATACGCTTATCCTGTGCGCTATAAATTGGCTGATAGTAAACATCAAAGCGATTCTGTGTAATTCCATTTTTCAGGGCATATTCAATGTAATCGTTTCTGTATTTGTACTCCAAATCTATTTCGTTTGCATAAACAACCGGTTGTTTATAACGTTCATCAGAAGCAACAAGATTCAAAATATCAAGAATTTCTTCAGGATTTTTAGCACAACGCGGACATTCAACAATGCATTCACGAATATAAAGCTTTAGTTCAACAGAATCATAATACCAGTTCATAAGAAAACGATTTTTTATTTTTTCTACAACTCTGTGAACAGACTTTTCATTTGGATTTTTTACAAGTACAACAAAACAATTTTGATTAATACAGAAGGAGCTTTCGTAAGAGAATGAATCTTTTAGAAATTTTGCAACCTCCTGCAAAAATTTATTCATCTGATTAATACCAAAGGTTCGTGAAAGGAAGACAGTATCATCAATCAGAATGGAAATACAAGTAAATGGTACAGATTTTCTATAAAGCCGGGAGGTAATGTTTATAAAAGCCAGCTGATTAAAAATTTTTGTTACACTGTCAATTACCTCTTCAGGATTCTGCATGTAAAAGAAGAAAACAAGTGCTGCCAGAGAAATTACAAAACATTCAATGGCAAAGCTTGGGAGGATGAGCTGAATTAAAACTGCCACGAAGGCAAAAAGTGTACAAATATAAAGCACCATGCGCTTTACTACAGGTACATTTTTTTTGTATTTATAAATAAAAATGACAGAAAAAAGAAGATAAGCGCCACTTATGGCAAATGACATTTTATACCAGATGGAATTAACATTTATAATGGTCCTATTGTTTTCATCAAGTATAAAAATCAGAGGATGAGCTTTTATAAAAAAAGGTGAAATCCAGATAAGGATGATTAAAAAGACATAAGGTATAAGTACAATAAAATTTAAAGCCCGAAGACGTCTATTTTCTTTATTGTAAAGAATACCAGTATAGCCGACACAATAACCAACAAAAATTAAGCCTAAAGATTTTGTAAGAGACAGGAAAATACATTGCAAAAGCAAAGAAAGGGTATCTGGCCAATGCATTTCTGGTCGAACTGAAAAAGAAATCAGGATTTCTAATATAGCTATAAAAGTTAGCGCACAAAGATATACAAGGAAGCTTCTGTTTTGCAAAGAAGCAATCTGATGTTTCTGGAAGTAAAATCCAATCAAAATTAGAGAAATAAAAATTGCTGCAATATCAAATTGGTACAAAAAAATCAAATTTAACTACCTTTATGCACAAACACGCATATCGTATTGATTATAATCTACAATTATTTTGCAGTCAAACTTTTTGTATTGAGAATTGAAATGGATTTCTACATTATTATAACATTACTCTAACTTAAAAATGGCGCGAAGGAACGAAACATCATTCGAAAAGGCTCTGATTGTGCTGCCGCGGGAGCGGCAAACGTATATAATTACAAGCACAAATATAGGGAGCGGCCACGCAGCGGCAACAACAGTCCAGTGGACTGTTGTTAGCGATTCTCCGAGCAGCTAAGCTGCGAAGGGGCGTATCGGACGTGTCCGCGATTTCGAAAAGCCGTTTTCGTGACTGGAAGCCATTTTTGTAAGGGTACAATTATAATGCATAAGCCCCTGTTGAGAATTGAAATGCATTTAACTATAATAGAAGAATGACTTATAAAATTTTTATCGATGGAAAAGAAGGCACCACAGGCCTTAAAATATTTGAGCGTTTTGAAAAGCGCAGCGACATTGAAATCATTACAATTGATGAAGAAAAAAGAAAAGACCCGGCAGAAAAAGCCAAGATGATTAATGCATCAGACTTTACCTTCCTATGTCTGCCGGATGCAGCCGCAATTGAATCGGCAGAGCTATGTACCAATCCTAAAACAAGAATTATTGATGCTTCTACAGCTCACCGCACAAATCCAGACTGGGCTTACGGCTTTCCGGAACTTGGAGCAGATTTCCGCAAGAAAATTGAAGGTTCAAACCGTGTTGCGGTACCGGGCTGTTATGCTTCGGGCTCAATTGCAATCTGCTATCCGCTTGTAAAGAGCGGAATTATGCCAGCTGATTACCCTGTGGTAATTCACGCAGTAAGCGGATACTCGGGAGCTGGTAAAAAGGCTATTGCCCAGTACGAAGCAGAAGGTCGTGACCCGGGACTTGACTCCCCTCGCCTTTATGCTTTAACTCAGCAGCATAAGCATCTGCCGGAAATTAAAAAGATTTCTGGTTTGGAATTTGAGCCGATTTTTAATCCTTATGTTTGCGATTATTTCCAGGGTATGACAGTTACAGTGTGCTTGCACAGCCGGCTTTTGGCCAAGAAAGTTACTGCCCACGATGTTTGGGAAATGTTTGCCGCTCACTATGAAGGCTCACGCTTTGTGCAGGTTGCAGGCTTTATGGGAGAAGGAGTTTTGACCGAACAGTTTATTCCGGCAAACACTCTGGCCGGCACAAACAACATGCAGATTTTTGTTTATGGAAATGATGAGCGCATTATGGTAACCACCCGCTTTGATAATCTTGGAAAGGGAGCCAGTGGTGCTGCCGTTCAGTGCATGAACATTATGATGGGAATAGACGAAGGACTGGGCTTGTAAGGATTGTCCGGTCAAGCCGGACAATGACATAAGTGTCCCGCAGGCCAATGGTACAGCTGTCATCCCTGGCAATGAAATGACATACACTGTCAAGCTGGGAAATGCCACAACTGTCATCTCTGGCAATGACACGGCATACAACTGTCATCCCAGACTATGACATAGTAGTCATCCCACGGCTTGACCGGGGGATCTGTTTAGGAGAAAAATATGGAAAAAAAATATTGTTCTTTAACTTTTGACGACGGCCCGAACTTTGAGGGCGACAATACAATGAATAAAATGCTTGATATTCTGGAAAAACGCGGAGTAAAGGCATCTTTCTTTTTAATCGGAAACAAGATCACAGAAAAAAATACTCCTGTAATTAAGCGCGCCCTTAAAATGGGCTGTGATATTGAAAATCACTCCTGGACCCACCCTAACATGACAGAATTGACAGCAGAGCAGATTCGCGAAGAATACGCAAAAACTGACGAAGCTATTATTAAAATTACCG
>ODAI010440182.1_pt1 | contig 20926 bp, 22 predicted proteins | sample 1539321 | NCBI WGS metagenome assembly ODAI01 (sample SAMN02144231, study PRJEB22623) | gut metagenome | biome: sheep rumen | host: Ovis aries | place: New Zealand
CCCCTGCCTGCTTTGCAATTTCCCCTGATGTCATTTTTTCTTTCATAATGCCCTCCATTTCATATGTGTTTTCTTGTTGAGTATTATGTTAAGGGCTGCCCCAAGGGCAAGGTCAACACCTTTTTTAATCTTTCTTGAAATCATCCTTATGTTTGTATGGCAGGTAAACATTTTTTATCAAGTATTTCACTATTGCAACTACAGGTACCACGAAAATGATTCCTAAAACACCAAACACTCCGCCACCGATAATCATAGCAATTAACATCCATACACCTGAGATTCCAAAGCTGTCTCCAAATAGTTTTGGCTTAATAATAAGGCCATCGATTGTTTGGAGGACAACTGTAAATCCTAAAAACCACAATGCCTGTTTGATATCATAAAATGCCAAGACCACGCCACCAACTATAGCTCCAGCTACTGGTCCTACACTTGGTATAAGATTTGTGATGCCCATTAGAATAGAAATCCCTATCTTCCATGGCATTTCCATATAGAGCATAAAAAGATAGTTTACAACTCCAATAATGATGCCATCGATGATTGAGTATTTTAAATACTTTATGATAATCCCGAAAATATTTTTTATATGTGTAATTAATTTGTCGTTATTCGATTTCGATTCCATATTTATCCAAATCTACCTTTCCGTTTTGGACAACGATTCCATCAGCCTCCAATAGCTCCTTCTGGGCCCAAGCTCCGCCGAACACGTACTCGCCAGCCAACTCGCCTTTGGAATTTACCACTCGATAGCAAGGAATGTTTTCAAAATCCGGATTTTTGTGGAGGGCATTCCCAACAGCGCGGCTCATTTTAGGGTTGCCTGCCATGGCGGCCACCTGTCCATAGGTAGCAACCTTGCCCTGTGGAATGCGCTTCACGGCTTCGTATATACGTTTTGTAGGAGAATCGGTCACAAGGTCATAGCTTTCAGCAATCATTCGTTTAACATCATCATCCGGAATACTTCCATCCAAGATTACTGTGTTCCAATGCTCCTTGTTCTGGTGATAACCAGAGAGCACAGCATCATAGGTGCGTCTCCAGAAATCACGCCACTCAGGGTCACATTTTAGATTTAGACAAATCTGCCCATCTTTTTCGTAGGACCATAGAAAGGCCTTTTTGCTGGGCTTCACCCTTATCAGCTGCCAGTTCGGGTCGTGAAATGGCGCCTCCTGATATGTATATGGAAATGTAAGGCCGTAGCTTAACGCTTCTTCTCTGGTTTTCATTTATAAACCCCCTTTTACCACACAAAAGGAATAATCCTATATTTTACCTTCTCTTTGTGCAGCTTGTATCCATCAAGCCCCTCTTCTAGGACTTTTTCCTCATTTCTAATGCGCTTTGCAATTATTGGAATATATAAGAGCATTATCAGAAATGAAACAATAGAGCCGAGAATAATTGGCATAGAAAGGAACAAAAAAATTGTTGCCATGTACATAGGGTGGCGCACGATTCCATAAAGCCCTGTGTCTACCACCTTTTGGCCTTCCTGCACTTCTATGGTTCTTGAAAGATATTCATTTTCCCTAAGCACCTCAGCGTACAGCAGATACGCAATTAGGAAAAACACTGTGCCTACAATCGTTACCCAAGCTGGTAGCACAATCCAAGCGAATCTGAAATTTAAACCTGCCACTACAAATGAAGCTAAAAACATCAGTCCGCTGAACAAAACCACTTCTTTTTGCTCCATCTGCTCTTCCTTTGCGTTTAATCGCTTTCGCAAAAGAGAAGGATTTTTCTTCATTAGAACCAAGCCTGCCACAAACATTGGTATAAAAAGTACTGCCATAAAAAGCCAAGCCTGCCAAAATGCAAAGCTTCCTGCCGCTGGAAATAGCAATAATCCTACTAATATTACGCCTGCGAAAAATTTAATTAGTGCTGAACAAAAAAGCTTCTGCGTATTTATTTCCATTTTATCCCTCCAATGATTGCCAACTAACTCCTCATTTGATTATAGCAAATCCAGTGTCAGCTGTTCATATCTCTCAGGCAAATCATTCATAAATCTGAAGCAATCATTAGGCTTATAAAGGATGTTATGAGCTTTACAGGTATCCTCAAAAAGTCGCATAAGCTTTGCATTATTAGGGCTAGGTACATTATATGCGTTGCCATAAGTTTTAATGTATTTTTCTTTTAGTCCTGGAAAATTTTTATCCACTGCCTCATAAAAATATTCCCTGTCCCCTTCCCTCAAGGTCACGCCCATATCAAAACATATAATGCCCTTCACACCCACTCGGATGCATTCTTCAAGTATCGCATTTACGTTTTCTTCTGTATCGTTTATAAAAGGAAGAATTGGTGTCAGCCAAACAACTGTAGGAATGCCACGCTTTTGCATCTCCTCTAGCACCTGTATTCTGCGCTTTGTGTTGCAGACATTTGGTTCTATAATTGCGCACAAGTCATCGTCGTAAGTAGTCAATGTCATCTGCACTACAGCCTTGGCCTTCTGATTGATTTCATCCAGCAAATCAATATCTCTAAGTATCCTATCTGACTTGGTCTGAATAGCTATGCCAAATTCATATCTTGAAATGATTTCTAAGCACTGCCTTGTAAGCTTTAGCTGCTCTTCACAGTGCATATACGGGTCAGACATGGAGCCTGTGCCAATCATACATTTCTTTCTTTTTGATTTAAGAGCCGACTCTAAAAGCTCTGGGGCATTCTGCTTCACCTCAATATCCTCAAAGGCATGAGTAAATTGATAGCATTTGCTTCTGCTATCGCAATAAATACAGCCATGAGTGCAGCCTCGATATATGTTCATACCGCATCGGCCATTATTTGCAGTTAATATCCCCTTCGCATTTACGAAATGCATTTACCCCTCCATTGTCATTTTCAAATCCTATCTAATTAAATATCCTTCAAAATATTTTTCTTGGAACTCTATCAGTTTAAGTATTTCCTCATCCGTGTAGTCTTTTCCATCCACAGAAACAATCCATTTATCCTCGGTATCATTCGTCCTATGATACACCGCTATGACTTTTCCTGTGAATGTTTCTATTGGCTCATTCGTCCCAAATATATAAACATCCTGCTCTTCGCCATCAGCAGCAAATATTCCACCCACATATCCATAATTGATAGGATATATCATATCTGGGTAATCGGGATGTGCTGTGCCAAGCGGACGGTCGACAGTTCCTGTAACTATTGAGCCAATTATATTCTTATATTTTTCCATTTCTTTCCTCATGAAACTAGCCTTTATTTATACCCAGTCTGTATTACTGCTATCAGGCACTTTCTCACAATCTCCTTTTTTAGAATCTGGCTATCGTTGAATTCTATAATATATAAAGCTATCATCTTCCTTTACATATTTGAATCCAACTTTTTCAATAACATGCTGACTTCTGGTATTCTTTTTCACTGTATCTGCATTCACAGCATTCATCCCCAGCTCATCAAAAGCATACTTGATTGCAAGTTGCTCCGCCTTTGTACCATAGCCTTTTTCCTTAAAATTATCATTTTGCATATGGATACTGAGGGTGCATTCCTTTTTGTCATAATCAATTTGCTTTAGCTGTAATTCGCCGATTGGCTTATTAGAAAGCATTATCACAAACATCATTCTTGATGAATCTTGTTTTGAATCATAGTATCTGTTTACCGCATCTTCATTGTATACATATGGTTTGAATAGGCTCATATCCATAAAGATGGCCTCATCATTTTCCCACTCTTTATAAAGCTCGTGGCACAGTTCTCTTGTCATTCGTTGCAGTTTCAGTTCTTCCATGTTGCCCTCAATCCATTCTTTCGTATTTCATCCAATTCCACAGCCGTTAAACATCCGCACTGGTACAGCCTTAGATATTCCTTAGAAACATCTGAATCAAAAATCAAAATATCATCAGAGCCTATTGTTACATCAACACCACTACGATAAAGGGTTGCAATTGGATGAGTCTTTAAATCCTTCACTCTACCCAATAGAAAATTGCTTGAAGGTGTAATGTTTAACCTTATATTGTTTTCCACAAGATAATCTATCGCTTTTCGATCCTGTATTGCAGCAATTCCGTGCTGTATCTCATCAAGATGAAGTACCTCTATAGCTGTGATAATATCCTGAGCATTCCCCCATTCGCCAACATGAGCCTTCAAAACAAGTCCGTTTTCTGCGGCTTTTTCATATATTGGCACGAAATTTTCAATAGGCTGTGCTAACTCATCACCATATAAATCAATAGAATAAAACTCCTTATGGCCCCAAAAATGAGACAGACACTCCATCAAATAATCAATTGAACAATGCCTTGATAAACCTATTTGCAATCGCAATTCTATCTCTGGAGCTACTCTATTATTTGCTTCCTGAAAAGCATTAATCAGTTCTTTGATATCATTTTTGAAAAACTCACCAAGTCCCCATACATCTTCACCTATTTCAAGAACTTTCACTCCATCACGTTTAGCCTGAACAAATGTAGCGTCAATCAATAGCCTTCTGCCCTCAGTAGTATTAAAGCGATTACCGATATATTTACTACTCCAGGCATCCATTTCTCTCATTGAGTTTAATGGTGATGTAATCGGGTAAATTTCATATCCAGTTTTATCTTTAATAAACTCCCAACTTCCTCCAAGCACAAAATGATTATGCAAGTCAGCCTTTGGAATTTTACGAATTGCTTCTAAATCCCCTTTTTCCAGTGCTTCTATAAAATCATGGTCCATATCTGAATTCAACCTCATCAAGCTTACCTGTAATATGATTTCTATTTCCTGTAGGAACAAATCCTTGTCGCAAATACAGACGCTCCGCTCCCTTGTTATTCTCTAAAATCCATAGAGATGGGATTAGTCCCAACTTCTGAATCTTAGCAACAACATAGCCAAGCAGTTGTGTTCCATAGCCTTTATTCTGCTGTTCTGGCAAAACATATAAGTCTTCTATAAGTCCCTCATTTACTGACACAACCGCAACTGGCTCTTTGTTATACAGCAAATAAAATTTGCTACCATTCTTCATTTTTTCTCTGATATATTCCTTCTGGTGCTCCACATCATGCTTTAAGATAAAAGCTTCATTGCAAAATGCACGATGTGATTCCTGCCAAGACACAGAATGAATTCTTGCAGCGTCAGCTAAGTTTTCCTCCGTTACAGGAATGACCATATTTTTTCGGGCTTCAACTACTGTGTAGTCATACATGTCATACAGCTTTCCAGTGACAATAAATCCATTCTTAAGCCAAAAATGTTCTGCCTGAGGATTATCTTTTACCCATCCTAACTGAATATCTGAGTATCCTTGGCTGCAAATAAACTGGCTCATTTCACTAATGATTGCACTTCCAACGCCCTTTCCTTGTACAGAAACATCAGTCATAAAAAATCCAACATAAGCAGTTTCTTCATCTGGATATCCCAATATCAAATCCATAACAGCAGTCAAATTATCGTTGTCATAGTATCCTAAATAAAATTTATCTTCCCTTCTCTTTCCCGGTGGTAGTGCTGTCATATTAGCCTTTATACTTTCAGGAGTCACAAATGGTGGACAAAACTCGTAGTACAACTTATTTTTTCTGCATAAACTATAAACTATCGATATATCCTTTTCTTCTACTAATCTGACCTGATATTTTTTTGAAATATCTGCAATATTACCTTTAGTCTTTTTCATAATATACGATATCCATTCTGCTGCATACAATCCCCATAACCCACACTAATCTTATTACTAGATGAGCCACTTGGTTTCCAAGGCTTTGGCGTTAAAAGTGTAGTTCTTCCGATATCTTGAAGCACATCGTATATTGAACAGCCCATCTTCTTTTCAAAACACTCTTTTATACTAAAAGCTACTTCCCAGCCCTTAATATATCCTTCCATAATGCCATATCTTCTTGTAACATCAACAAATCGCTTTTCTAAAATCACAAAACCATAATCAGTTGCAAGAGAATCGCATAACTGAATTAGCTTGTCATAATCATCTGGCTCCCCGTAATTCATGATGTATTCCTTTATGGCCTTCTCATGTTCTGTCTCAGGCTCATAACTGAACTCATCCTGCATGCGAAGATAGGAATGTGTCATGCAAATTCTGGCAATCTCGTCCCATCCTTTTTTCATACAATATTTATATCCATCATAAACATGGGTCGGAATATCGGTTATTCCAGCTCTTCTGCCTATATCATGCAAAAGCCCACAAATATAGGCTTTTTCAGAATCTAGCCCCGGCACTTTTTCTGCAATATATTTGGCTGCAGCTCCTGTATTCATTGAATGCTTAACCCAAGGACCTGGATTAAGTCTGCCTGCTATTTCTAACTCTTCAATTGCCTCATCAGCTGTTGGTAACATCTATCTCCTCCATTGCACTTGCGCTTTAATAAGCCCACTATCACCAATATCCAATTACAATTCCATCTCATAGCAAAGCATTGGCTGCTCATATATCTCGCACTCACCAACCTTGTTAAATGGAAAGGCAGAATAACATTTAAGTGCTTTTAAATTATGTCTATTTACCAAGAAATGCAGACTTTTGTAGCTTCTGTCTTTAAGCTCTTCCAAGCCTTTTTCTATCATTTCTTTAGCTAAGCCCTTGCTTTGAAAATCTGGGCTAACTGCAAGGCGTGAAAGTTCTCCGCCAGGTTGTAATTCAGATGTCCAACATTTTAAATTATTAACATCTTCATCGTCATCAACAGATATTGCGGCTATTATCTTGCCCTCTTCCCGCATTACAAGTAGCGCATCTCTAGATAAATCAAAATCGATTGTTTCCATTGAAGGATAGTCTTCATTCCATGGGCAATATTTTCTACCCAGCTGGGATTTATATAGTTTAAGAATTTCGTCTTTGTCTTTTGTTGTAGCTTTTTCGATTACTCGCATATAGTTTTCCCTTTCAATAGACTCTCCGCCTGTCCTAACGACATTCTAACAAATAGCACCTATCTAAACAACAAAAGTATTATGTTGTCCACCAATATTATGCTTCCTCCGATTTAAAATAAAAAAGCTGTAGCATCAAAACTACAGCAAAAACTCTTTTATTTTTTCTTCAACTAGCTTTACATCAATTGGTGAATCAGCCGACTCCATAGTCGTAATCAGATCTCTACCAAGTATGTAACCATTTTTCTCATAATCCTGTACCTTCTTAAAGTTCTTCGTAGCATACTCTATATCTGAAACAATTCCTAGGTGTTCCCAATAAATTGTCTTACGTGTCCTAACATTAAGGGCTACAAAATCAGGATATATGGTGTTATATCCTAATTCAAGCATAGGCTCGTATTGATATGGTACATTATACTTTGACAATGCATCGGCAATAATCTTCTCTGATTTAGAACGAACCATCTCACCTTTGTTTGCACGATATATTCCTTCTTCTGGATATGGATTCTGCTGGCCTGGATGTTGTTCTAACCAATTTTGAATATACACATCAATTGGCTCTATTATAGGAACTACCAGACTCCTTCTCGCCGCAGACAATTTCTCATATAAATCATCAATCTCGGCTATATCATAATTTGCAATAAATTTACTTAGTTTCTTTCTTAATTCAACTAATTTCTTATCTACTGCGATAGCATAATCCCTCTGAATCAATCTATTAACAAGCTTTGCTTTTGCAAAGCCAGCATATTCTCGCTTCCCAGTTTCTTTATCTACCAAATAATATTGATGACTGCCACGCGCAGTAGATGCTTTTACGCCAAACTCTGGTAGATTCTTTAGTTTTGCCAGGTTCTTCCCATTTTCTTTTATCAAACCATCCAGTTCTTTCAACTGAGCCTCTAGCTCTTTCCTATAATTTCTCAATATTTCCTTTAATTCCTTTCTAAAATCATCCCTATCAGCGTTTTTTGTTTTTTGGGATGATTGAAAAATATTTTATTTTCTCACTATGCATCCCATTTGCACTTTTTGTGCTTTTGGGATGCATGATTTTCAAGTATTTACCAGAAAAACCTATTATCCATCCTCTACAACATTGCTCAAGTATCGCAGAAATCATCCCAATTAGCACGTTTTCCCAAATGGGATGATTCAGCTTATTCGGCTATACATCCCAAATATGTTTTTACTGCAAATGGGATGCATACTTAAAATCTTAGAATCATCCCTCAGTAGAAAAAATTCCCTTTGGGTTGCATTAATCAAAAAAACACACCAGAAAAATAAAAAAATCACAATGGGATAACTATGGCGAAATGAACTACCCTGCCATAAAGTGATAAAAATAGATTATTTTTCATTACTCAGATGATAATATAACGTTTGACATGGCATTTGTCAACTAGAAAATTTCCTAACTAAAAAACAATATACTCCCCCACTGACTATCTTTATATTATGTAATACCTTCATCAATCATTTCTAACATTATATCCGCAAACCTAGGGTCAAACTGAGAGCCCTTGCCTTTTTCTATCTCTCCGCGGACCACTTCAACTGGTAGAGCTCCCCTGTAGCTACGATTACTAGTCATTGCATCATAGGCATCTGCAACTGCGATGATTCTAGCTTCCTCAGAGATATCATCGCCAGATAGCCCCTCAGGATAACCTTTTCCATCATACCTTTCGTGATGCCATTTTGCGCCTGCTGCAAGTTCCGGCATCTCCTTTATATTTCCAAGAATCTTTCCACCAATACAAGGGTGTTTTTTTATCTTGGAAAACTCCTCGTCTGTAAGCCTTCCAGGCTTATTTATAACCTCATCAGGCACTCCGATTTTTCCAACATCATGAAGAAGCCCCATCATAAAAATCTGCTCCTGCTGCTTTTCATCATAGCCATATCTTCGCGCAATCTCCTTTGAATAAACTGCGACACGTCCGGAATGACCTTTTGTGTAATTGTCCTTGGCATCAATAGCATCAGCAAGACTCTCGACGACATGGATAAACAAATTCTCATTTTCCTTTGTTTTTTCTTCCACCATGGTCTCTAAATCTTTCTGAAGTCGGACAAGCTCAACGGCGTGCTTCACTCTAAGCACTAGCACGCTAGGCACAAATGGCTTTCTTATAAAATCCATTGCTCCAAGAGAAAGTCCTTTAGTTTCGGTGTCCTCATCTTCATTAGCAGTCAAAAAAATCACAGGGGTATCCCGCCAATTGCTCTCGCACTTTCTCAGCTCCTCAACCACCTCAAAGCCATCCATTTCGGGCATACTGATATCCATAAGGATAAGATCTGGTGCCGTATTTTCCATGGTGTACTCCAAAAGTGCCTTTCCAGATTTCAAAACTACCACCTTAAATCCCGCACTTGTAAGGGTATTCCAGGCTCTTTTTAAAATTATAGGGTCATCATCTACAATTAAAATCTGTGAAATCATGTTAACCTCCACTGGATAAGCCACACATATCATAAGTTATACCAGTTTATTCAACTTTTCAATAGTGGTATACTCACAATATGGAGGGGCTTATTTATGAATATTTATATACCTGGCGTTGATGTTGAAAAAGCTATCAAAAATTCTGGTTCTGAGGAGCTTTTCATTGATCTATTGGCAGATGTCTACAAGCTGATGGATGGAAAAATCAATCTTGTAGAATCCTATCTTTCACAAGAAGACCTGCCAAACTATACTGTTGAGGTCCATTCCCTGAAAACCACCTGCCGCATGATTGGCGCCATGGAGCTTGGGGAAGAATTCTTTGCCCTTGAACAGCTAGGCAAAGATAACAACTTAGAGCAAATCAAAAAACTTACGCCAGATGTTTTAAACTCCTTCAAAGCTCTAAAGCCTTGCCTTGAGCCTTTTGCCATCAATGATGAAACCGTAAAACACAGCTTTGACAAGGAGGCTGTTTCATCCCTTTTAAACAAGCTCATGGCTGCAATAAATGACTTTGATTTAGCCACCGCAGAAAATGCTACCAAGCAGCTTTTTGCTTATGACTTTGACGACAGCCTATTAAAGGACATGGAAAAATTAAGTAAGCTGGTTTCAAATTTGGATTACGATGAGGCCAAGGAGCAAGCCCTGAAAATACTAGGCACTCTCTAATCCTTATTAATCCGTAGGAATTGAACCGTATTTTTCCACCGCCTCATCCACTGTCATTTCTCCATTAAGGACAGCATAGGCTGCCGCTCTGTACTGTTTTACTGCGGTATCAAGTAGTTCTATATCCCTAAAATTAACGGTTCTCTCTTCTGGAAAATCCGAAAGAGAGGCATAAACTTCGTCCAAAGAATAGTCCTTGGTAGGTGTTATCAATCTCTTTTCTGTTGCCATCAATCCAAGCTCTTTTTCGCTGGTTAAGAATCGCATAAATTCATTTGTCATATCCATATTCGCACTATTTTTGTTTGCACTAAACATGATAGAAACTGCATCCATGTAGTAACCTCCATCATCACCGGATGGAGCTATGTAAAACTCGTATTTGAAAGGCTTTTCGATGAAGGCTTCTGACTGGCCCTCACGCTTTTTTGTTCCTGATACAACATCTCCGGAGCAAAGCATCATTGGAACATCGCCCTCAAAAAATCTTAAGATGACAGCGTTGTAGTCGTCCTCTATTTCCTCAGTGCATTTATCAACATCTATACAACCGCTATCAACCAGCTCCTTCAGCCTTGTAAGGGATGGTCGCATGGCCTCACCGGCGTCTGGCACAAGATTATTCAAATCTGCCTCCACGCTTCTATTATCCTTCACTGTTTTTGCGAACATTGGATATGAAAACGCATATCCGATACCCGGTGAAGTTGTGGTATTTGCGCCCATAACTGGAGATTCATAGCCTGCGTACATAAGTTTTTTGCACACATCCTTAAGCTCTTCAAAGGTGGTAGGCACTTCAAGACCTGACCTTTCAAAAATATCCATGTTAACAAGCATGCCATAGGAAGTGGCAAATACAGGCAAGGTCAGAATTTCGCCGTCCTCCATCTCCCATTTAACGCCAGAACGGAGGCAATCCATGTTGATTTCAAGTGCAGGGTCCGAAAGAACCTCAGCATTTTCAAATAAAGGAGCAAACTGCTCATCCCCGTACATCCATTGCTGTACGACATAAATATCTGGTGGCTCCTGCCCTGCCAAAGCCAGGCTGATAGTATTTCTGTAATCATCAAGATATTTGTACTCAATCTCACCGTTTGGATAGTAATCATAGAATCTATTGATGGAGCTTTCCAATGATTCAAAGTTAGAATAATTACCAGCAACTGACAGCTTATACTCTGTATCTGATGAATATTTTGGAGCGAAAGCATCTGTCACCTGTTCCTGCTGTTCACCTACAGCTTCACTTTGATTTGGTACTTCAGCATCAGTCTGCCCGCAGCCCACCAAACCAAGCATTAGCATGGCGGCAAATGTGTTGGAGATCATTGTCTTTATTTGTTTATTCATGCTGGCTCCTTTCCAAATCTGCTAAATCAGTATAAATACGATAATCCATGACAATTAAATCTACTTCATGTTTATGTAAAAATGAAGCGGCCTGCTCCATGGATTTGGCAACCGCAACATCGTATCTTTCCGACAGCGTTGAGGTAGCCTTTCGCAGGAAATCAATATCCTCATTAACCACAAGAATTCGCTGCTTCCTTTCAGGCTCAATATCCTCTGCCCTGGTCACTAAATCCGAATCAAGATATTTAATCAGCATCTCCTCCAACAATGCTGTATCAATAGGCTTAGTTAAATAGTTGTCAAAGCCTGCATTTATATACTTTTCACGCATTCCTATCACAGCGTTGGCGGTAAGGCAGATGATTGGCGTATTTTGATTTGGCGTATCAGCACAGGCTTTCATATCTTTTAATGTATCGATTCCATCCTTGTTAGGCATCATGTGATCAAGGAAAATCACATCATAGTGATTGCGCTTATATAAATCGATGCAAGCATCGCCGCTTAATGCGGTATCAATCTGAATCCTTGTATCTCTTAAAAGATTTACAAATACCTTTAGATTGATTTCGTTGTCATCCACCACCAGAATCTTTGCATCAGGCGCTATAAACTGGACCTTGTACTGCTCCTTCTCCAAAAGAAAATGCTTATAAGCCACATTGTACTCACCAACTGGCTCCTGATTTACCACCTTCTGCTTCAAATCAAAGTAAAACTCTGAGCCTTTGCCATATTCACTTTCCACATTTATAGTGCTTCCCATCATGCTAAGAAAGCTCTGGGCAATAGCCATTCCAAGGCCTGTTCCTTCTATATTTCGATTAATCTTTTCATCTATTCGTTCAAAAGCAACAAACAGCTTATCCAAATCCTCCTGCCTGATTCCAATTCCTGTATCCTTTACACTAACGTGAAGATTAACATAATCAGGCGCATCCTCACATTTGTTGCTCTTAATCGAAAATACTACGCCACCTTCGTTTGTGTATTTAACAGCATTTGAAAGTATGTTTATAATTACCTGCTTAATTCTGATTTCATCGCCACGTAAGCATCGTGGAATGTTCTCATCAATTTCCAGGTTGAATTCCAGATTCTTTTCATCGGCCTTTCTTTGAACCATATTTACAATATCATTTAGAAGTGATGCGAAATTATAGTCCACTTCAATGATTTCCATCTTTCCTGCTTCAATCTTTGAAAAATCAAGGATATCATTTATGATTCCAAGCAAGGTCTTTCCAGACGCCCTGATGTTTTCGGCATACATGCGAATTTCCTCATTGTTACTATCTCTTAGAATCATTTCATTCATTCCAATGATTGCATTCATTGGAGTTCTGATATCATGGGACATGGTGGACAGGAAATATGATTTTGCCTCATTTGCTTGGTTTGAGGCCTCTGCCGCCACTGTAAGCTTCCTGTTAAAACTAAGTAGAATTATCAAATTAAAAAGAAGTAGAACAAAAAATCCTACAACAACAACTCCAAGAAGCAGCCAGTCTATGGACCTATTCAGCATTAGCTCACTGGCCGGAATATAGGAAACAAGAAACCATGATTCCAAACCACTTAACGGAGTGTATGCAATTACGCAATCCTCGTCCTTGTAATTATGGATATGCATAGAACCTACGTCTGTATGAATTGTATCTATCACCTGGTTATATTCCTGAGCGGACATAGGATTATATGATTTAAAGTATTCAAAGAAATTGCTATTTTTTAGAGATTTTCCATGAATCATGTAATACCCATCCCAATCAACCAGGGCAATCTCCACATTTTCATATTCACCCTTCAAAAACACCAGCTTCTGCTCAAGTCGGCTTACAGGCACAACACGAATAAGGAGCCCCAAACGCAAAGCTCCTGTTTCATTATCCAAAACCTTTACATTATTCAAAAAAGCTATGGATTGAACGCCGTTTAAAGGATTTGTATATGCCCTAGTCAGATTTACAACACCCTCAACATTACTAATCTCTAAGTCGTCAAAAATATTTATATGGGAATAATTAACAGAGTAATCCGACGAATCGGTAGACCTAGCGGTAGTGGAAATGCCCGCCATGGAATCATCATCTATGAAAATAAGATGCCCTGAGATTTCAGGAGAAATTTTTGCTTTTCTAATATACGAAATAGCCTCATCAACAGTCATTGGAGCGCCTGCCTCCGCCGAACCATTAATATAGTTTGCCCAAATGTCGCACAGATGCTGCTCGTCCTCAAGATAATTGACAACAATCTGCTCCGTAGTGGTTGTCATTTTCTCAAAAGACGCAAGTGAAGACTGATTTGATTCAACCGCTCTATCATTGGCATATTTCACAATGATAAGCAGAATCAAACCTGCTATCAAAATATTAATGATGATAACGTATCGTTTCTTCATCAACTAATCCCCGCTAATGCCAAATAGTTATACAATATAATATATTACATTTTACCATTTAACTATTTTTATATTGTTAAAAAAGTATGATGGATTTTCCCTTCTCTTTCCGGTGGTAGTGCTGTCCATCAGCATTCGTAGCGTAATCTGTATCCGCGATAATCTTTTCTGATTTAGAACAAACCATCTCTCCTTTAATTCCTTTCTAAAATCATCCATTTTTTCCTTTTTTTACTTTTGGGATGCATGAAAAATTTTTTATTTTTTCACTATGCATCCCATTTACGCTTTTTATGCTTTTGGGTTGCATAGATTTCATGTATTTGCCAAAAAAGTCTCTGATTTCCACTCTACAACACCACTTAAGCATCACTGGAGTCATCCCTATTAGCTTTTTTTCTCATATGGGATGTATCTACTAATTCGACTATGCATCCCAAACAAGGTTTTCAAACAAATGGGTTGCATACCTAAAATATTGCAATCATCCCAAAGTTAATAAAACTGCCAATGGGTTGCAATTGGTGCTGTATACTCTTTGAAAACAAAAAAGCCATGGAAACATTGCAACTGCAATGTTTCCATGGCCTTAAATAATTATTCCATCTCCACAGTTCCTGGTGGCTTAGAAGTAAGGTCGTACATTACGCGGTTAACACCCTTAACCTCGTTGATGATACGGCTCATAACACGCTGGAGTACCTCGAATGGGATTTCGGAAGCTTCGGCTGTCATGAAGTCTACTGTTTCAACGGCACGAAGGACTACTGCGTAGTCGTATGTACGCTCGTCGCCCATAACACCTACGGAGCGCATGTTTGAAAGAGCTGCAAAATACTGATCTGGAAGCTTCTTAAGGCCAGCCTCAGCAAGCTCAGTGCGATAAATATAGTCAGCATCCTGTACGATGCGAACCTTTTCTTCTGTAACTTCACCAATGATACGGATTCCAAGGCCTGGGCCTGGGAATGGCTGACGGAATACAAGGTATTCTGGCAAGCCAAGCTCTAAACCTACCTTGCGAACTTCGTCCTTGAAAAGATTACGAAGTGGCTCGATGATTTCTTTGAAATCAACATAATCTGGAAGACCGCCTACGTTGTGGTGAGACTTGATAACTACTGATTCGCCACCAAGACCTGATTCAACAACGTCTGGGTAGATAGTTCCCTGTGCGAGAAAGTCTACAGTACCAATCTTCTTAGCCTCTTCCTCAAATACACGGATGAATTCCTCACCGATAATCTTACGCTTCTGCTCTGGCTCTGTAACGCCAGCAAGCTTAGCGTAGTAACGCTGTGCTGCGTTTACACGAACAAAATTAATATCAAAAGAACCAGCAGGGCCAAATACTGACTCTACCTCGTCACCTTCGTTTTTACGAAGAAGGCCGTGGTCTACGAATACGCAAGTAAGCTGCTTTCCAATAGCCTTAGCTAAAAGTGCTGCAAGTACTGATGAATCAACACCACCAGAAAGTGCAAGAAGCACTTTACCTGAACCTACACGCTGACGAATCTCTTCTATAGTATGCTCAACAAAGGAGTCCATGCGCCAGCTGCCTTCAGTTCCACAGATGTTACGAACAAAGTTGAATAAGATTTCCTTACCCTGTACAGTGTGAAGTACTTCTGGATGGAACTGGATTGCATAAAGCTTTTTTTCCTCACAGCCTGCTGCTGCAACAGGGCAATCTGCTGTGTGAGCAAGGATGTCAAATCCAGGAGCTACCTTAGAAATATAATCAAAGTGGCTCATCCATACGATTGTTGACTTATCCACGCCCGCGAATAAAGAATCATAAGCTCCGTCAATAAAGGTTTCTGTTTTACCATACTCACGAACTGGTGCCTTTTCAACCTTACCACCAAGCACATGCATCATAAGCTGTGCGCCGTAGCAAAGACCAAGTACTGGTACGCCAAGTTCAAACAGTTCCTTAGTATAAGTAGGTGCTCCATCCTCATAGCAAGAGTTTGGTCCACCAGTCAAAATAATGCCTGCAGGATTCATCTTTTTAATTTCATCAAGCGGGGTACGATAAGAATAGATTTCACAGTAGACATTACATTCTCTGACGCGACGAGCGACAAGCTGATTGTACTGTCCGCCAAAATCGATAACAATGACTTTCTCCTGGTTCATAGATACTCCTTATTAATTTGTTGTAATTTTTCTAAAGTATAGATTAAATTTTTAAATTCTTCAACTAAAAACATTAATATAAATAGGATTTCATTCGATACAATATATAGCAATATATCTAAAGGAGTATCTATGAGCATAAGTGTAACTAATTCGTTAAGCTTAAGATTGTTTTATAATAGCTATTCATCAGTGTCTCACGGTACAGCTAGAAACAGTAGTCCTACAGGCACTCTTTCAATGGCTGATGCAAGTGCGCTTCGCATTGCTATTAGAAAGCTGCAGGATTACGACTTTGATGGTTCTACTGATGCAATGACCCAGGAAAAGCTGAAGGCATTTACCGACACTATGAATAACGCTATCACATCTGCGACTACTTACGGCAAAAATGACACCGCTGTCAAAAATGCTGTTAATAAACTTAAAAACATCAATAGTGAATATGCTTCCGATTTACAGAAAATAGGAATTACTGTAAATAAGGATGGAACCATGTCCCTATATGAGAATGCCGCTAAAAACTATTCTGCTAAAAAGTTTGATAACTTCTTTACAGAGGACTCAAAATACTTAAAGGATGTTTATGAAGTTGCTAAAAGAATAACTCGTAAGGTAGATGTAAGAATTTAGCTTGCACTTTTGCCTCTTTTGGACTAGAGTATGAATGGGTATTTTCGTATACCAGAATATAATTGGAGGCAAAGTAATGTTTTTTGATAAATCCTCAAAAAGAGGTCTTAAAATCATTATCGTTGGTTGTGGTAAGGTAGGTCGTACATTAGTAGACCGCCTTTCAAAGGAAGGCCACGATATAGTTGTTATAGATAAAAATCAAGACAGAATTGATAATCTCACAAATCTATACGATATTATGGGTATTCAGGGTAACGGTGCCAGCTACAGCATTCAGGTAGAAGCTGGTATCAAGGACGCTGACCTTATTATCGCTGTTACTAACTCTGACGAGCTTAATCTCCTCTGCTGTACTATCGCAAAGCAGGTAGGTGATTGCGCGTCTATCGCACGAGTTAGAAATCCAGACTATTCAAAGGAAATTTCATATCTTCAGGAAAAGCTTGGTCTTGTAATGGTTATTAACCCTGAGTTTGAAGCTGCAAGAGAAATATCATCAATCCTTTCTCTTCCATCTACTCTAGAGGTTTCATCATTCGCACATGGTCAGGCCGAACTTGTTGAGTTCAAGATTGAAGAAGGTAACATATTAGATGGACTTACAATTAAGAACTTATCATCTGCAACTACCAGCAAGGTGCTTATCACTGCAGTTAAACGAGGAAACGATGTAGTTATTCCTACTGGTGATTTTGTGTTGCAGGCAAATGATATCGTATCAGCTGTAGGCGCCAGAAGATTCGCCCGTACCTTCCTTAATGAAATTGGTTTCAAAACAAGACAGGTTAAGGATTGTCTGATTGTTGGTGGTGGTAAAGCTTCCTACTATTTAGCTAAGCTTCTACTTCAGGCAAGAATCAACGTACGTATTATAGAAAGAAGCAAGGAACGTTGCGAGGAGCTTTCCATTGCACTTCCAAAGGCTACTATCATTAACGGTGACGGTGGCGATGAATCATTACTTCGCGAGGAAGGCATCGAATACGTAGAAAGCTTTGTTCCTCTTACAGGAATTGATGAAGAAAACATTCTTCTTACTTTATATGCTAATCAGGTTAGCAATGCCAAGGTTATCACAAAGGTTAACCGCATTAACTTTGATAATGTATTATCACAATTGAATTTGGGTTCAGTGATTTACCCACGTCATATCACTGCCGAATCAATCATCGCTTACGTGCGTGCTAAGAGTGCTTCAGGTGATGGTGATGATATCCTTACACTTTATCATTTATTTGATCAGAAGGTTGAGGCTATCGAATTCAATATTAGTGAGAAGTCAAAGGCTGTAGGCATACCATTCTCGGTGCTTCAGTTTAAGGACAACGTACTTATCGCATTTATCAACCGTAATGGTACAATCATTATTCCAAGCGGTTCAGATACAATTGAGGTTGGTGACACCGTTATGGTTGTTACCACACATACAGGCTTTGCCACAATACTTGATACTTTGAGGTAGTCGGATATGAATCATTCCGTAATTCGTTTTATATTAGGATATGTAATAGGATTTATGGGAATCTTTTTGATGCTTCCTATAATCGTTGCCATAATTTACCATGAAGGGGTATGGATAGATTACGCCGTAGTTGCTGTACCATGCCTTATTATTGGATTTATAAACAGTTATTTTAAACCAAAGCAAACTTCATTCTACTTAAAGGAAGGCTTCTTCTGCACTGGTGCTTCATGGGTTGTACTTTCAGCAATCGGAGCTCTTCCATTATATTTAAGTGATGAGATACCACATTACATCGATGCTTTGTTTGAAACAGTTTCTGGTTTTACCACAACTGGAGCATCTATCCTGGATAATGTTGAGCTTCTTAGCCATGCATCACTGTTTTGGCGAAGCTTTACTCACCTTGTTGGTGGTATGGGAGTTTTGGTATTCTTGCTTACAGTTATTCCCCTTGCAGGTGGGGATGGTTCTCAGTTCAACCTGATGAAGGCCGAATCACCTGGTCCATCTGTCGGAAAGCTTGTTCCAAAGCTTAAGAACACAGCTCAGATGCTTTACCTTATCTACTTAGGACTTTGTGCCCTTGAAATCATCTTACTTTTGATAGCAGGCATGACTCCATTTGAAGCAATCAACACAGGTATTGCCACTGCAGGTACTGGTGGATTTGGTATTTACGCAGACAGCTGCGCTGGATTTAATGTGGCCAGCCAATGGATTATTGCAATATTCATGTTCATATTTGGTGTTAACTTTAACTTTTACTATTACATGCTCTTCCATCACGCAAGAGATGCTTTCAGAATGGAAGAAGTTAGAATGTATTCCTTCCTGACTGCTATTTCTATAGGTATCATTACTGTTAATACATTAGGAAGTAGCGCTGGGCTTTTCGATGCCCTCACTAAGGCGGCATTCCAGGTTACATCAGTTCAATCATCTACCGGTTTTTCTACTGCTGATTTTGCTCAGTGGCCACAGGCCAGCAGATGTGTACTTGTACTTCTGATGTTTATCGGTGCTTGTGCAGGTTCTACAGGTGGTGGTATTAAGGTATCTCGTTTCGTTCTTATGGGAAAGGCTGTACACAAGGAATTAATTAGCTACATTCATCCTAGAAGTGTTAGAAAGACACTGATGGATGGCAAGCCAGTTAACCACGAAACAATCCGTTCTAACAACGTATTCTTCGGCACATTTATGCTGATATTCTTTGTTAGTGCATTTATACTATCATTTGAAAACCTTGATTTTTCTACAGTATTTACAGCTGTAATTGCTACAATGAGTAACATTGGACCAGGTCTTAGCCTGGTAGGACCAGCATCCAACTTTGGATTCTTCTCTGATTTATCAAAGATTGTATTGATTTTTGACATGCTTGCAGGAAGACTTGAATTGTTCCCAATTCTTATGCTATTCCACCCTAAGATTTGGACAGATTTATTCTCAACACACAAGCATAAAGAATTAAAAAATGCAGGTAAAATATTAAAATGCGAACCACAATAATCAAAATGACTGATGCTTACGAGCATCAGTCATTCTACAATTCAAATGAAAATCTTAGTATTATAGACTGTCGTGACCTTGAGGGTACACGCTGTTATTTGGATGACTATGCGAAGAAGCAGCTTCTAGAAAGAATGGAGGCTGCTTCTTTAAATGGCATTCATTTCATCGATTCAGGAAACTATCACTACCTTAGCCTACTTTGGCTGATGCAGATTAAAACACCTTTTAATCTTATTCTTTTCGACCATCATCCTGATGATCAGCCACCTAGCTTTGGGCAGATTACCTCCTGCGGAGGATGGGTGCTAGAGGCCAAAGAAACACTTAGCAATCTTATGAATGTATACACATTTGGCGTAGGCGAAATGCCTGATATCAACACTATAGATAAAGATATCCCCCTTTACATATCCATTGATAAAGACGTGTTGTCTGAGGACTATGCCATCACTGACTGGGACCAGGGCGATATGACAATAGATGAAATGATTGATTTACTAAAAAATATTGCAAAAGACAGTCAAATAATCGGCGTTGATATATGTGGAGACAGTGGGGAATATGCAGAAAATGGGGCCTGTGTTAATAATCAGATAAATCAGACTCTTTTTGACTTTTTATCTAATTTTCTATAAACTATAGATAAGAATAATGATTGGAGGGAACCCACTATGTATCCAGTAATTACTATTTCGAGAGAATTTGGCAGCGGCGGTCATAGCATTGGAGAAGCTGTTGCAAAACAGTTAAACATCCCATTTTATGACGGTGAAATTGTTAATCGTGTGGCTGTAGAAAGCGGCTACGCAAAGGAACTTATAGAAACTCAGGGTGAATACACCTCTTCTACTGCAATGTGGTTTGACATTTCAGCAGCTGGAACAATGTATTTCCAAAGCCCACAGGATGAAATCTTTATAGCTCAAAAAAAGGTAATCCTTGATTGTGCAGCTAAAGGACCTTGCGTTATCGTAGGTAGATGTGCTGACTACATCCTTAGAAAAGAAGGCATCCGCTGCATGAATGTAATGATTCACGCTGATATGGAGCACAGAAAAAAACGTGTGTTAGAGCGCTACGAAAACATTGAAAATGTAAGCATTGAAAAGCGACTCGCAAAGAAGGACAAGCAGCGTAAAACTTACTACAAATATTACACTGATAAAAACTGGGGTGATTTCAGAGAATATGATGTTATCCTAGATAGCGGAACTCTTGGTGAAGAGATGTGCGTAAAAACTATATGTGAATTAGCCGGTGCATTTCCGGAATAAAAATTAATGAAAAAAGACAGCTACTTGGTTGTTACGCTCTCAATAATTTGTTATACTCCGTCGCGAGATTGGCTCCTTGAGTAACA
>ODAI012593728.1_pt1 | contig 20921 bp, 14 predicted proteins | sample 1539321 | NCBI WGS metagenome assembly ODAI01 (sample SAMN02144231, study PRJEB22623) | gut metagenome | biome: sheep rumen | host: Ovis aries | place: New Zealand
CACGCTCGCTCTATGACGGGGGTTTTCCCACCCTATGCCTCCCCCTGCTTCGTCCCAAACATGTGATGGAGGATGTCTTCCGGAAACAAATAGATGTTTGTCCAAATGGGGACAAAAAAGACCACCCCTGCCACAAAAATCATGCGCTTGGGACCCGTAGGCTTGATTGGCACAGTGGGACCTTGCAGCAATGAAAAGGCTGGAGTACACTCTTGTATTTTGGCTTTTGCAGCCACTAATTGAGTGTTCATCGTATTGTATGTGGTGGACTTCATACTGAGGTCATTCTCCAATTCATCACGCTTGGAGAGTTCGGTCTGCAAGATAGTGTTCAAGTGCGAGTCGCAATAAGCCGCATAGGCTTTCATAGATGCTTCGTACTCAGCCTTGGCCTCGTTGGTCAGCTTTAGGTAATATTCGTAATCAACGCGTGCCTTATTAGTGCGGTAGCGTGTGATAAAATCTTGCAAATGCACACGGGCTGAATCGGCTATGGAAGCACACACCAGAGGGTCTTGGTCGGTCACATTAATTGTAATAATGCCAGTCTTCTTATCAACCCCACAAACCACATTGTTGCGCACTATTTCAAAAATCATTTGTTGATGTTCACTCATAAGGAAAGTGGAGAAACCTTCATCGCCTCCCCCCTTTCCAACATACATGCTTTTATCACCCTCTGTCAGCTTCCGAAGCTGCCGCTTTGTCCAATTGATGGGCACCATATAGAAAGTGCTCTTCTGATGGGATGCCAAGTAGTTGAAATAGTCAGTCTTCACCGTTCCATCAAGGGTTTCCACATTCACTTTGAGAAGGTTTGCTATAAATTCATTAGATGCCATCACCTCTGGGTAAATGTCTGGATAGAAAGCATCAGATGTGGTGGTGTTACCCAGATTAAAGCCAAAGGAACTGGCAATGGAAGACAACGAACCTCCTTGTGCTTCTGACGATTCTGGAGCCACCGTCACGTCCGCCTGATAGGTGCGTGGAATGGGAAAAATGATGAAACATGATATGACAAACGTAACCCCCCAAACAATATAAAACAAATTCTTTTTCTTCCACAAATGTTTGGCTACTTCCCTCAAATCTATAACCTCGCTATTTTCGTCCATATTTTCTCTATTCATTGTGCATTATTTCAAAATGTTAGCAATAGTCACCATCATGGTGGCAATAGAAGCAGCTGATGTACCCATAGCGGCATATTCTGCAGTGGTCATCTTATTCTTCTTGCTCTTCGATGGCACCACAATCGTACAACCAGGTTCTACGGCTTTCTTGCTCCGGTGGCTGAGCAGTTCCACCGCACCATTCATGTAAACAGCATAAACACGTGCTTTGCGAGCATTGTCGCCATAACCACCTGCACGCTTAATGTAGTAGTTGAGCGATTCACCTTTCTTATAGTTCAACGAAATAGGGTACATTACATCGCCACTCACTTTTACAATGGAAGAGTACTGTGGTACAATCAATTTGTCACCATCTCTCAACACGATATCCTCCTCGCATCCAGGGGTCATAATAGCCTTTTCCAAATTGATGGACACTGGGAAAGTGGTACCGATATCGAGCTTCATCAACAGCAAAGAGTCGGCACGATTGAGGTCGAAGTTGCGGTTGTCGCTCTGCATAGATTCTTCATAGAGCGCAATTTGCGACGCTCTGAGTGAAGCCTCCTGCTGCTGACGCTCCTCGTCAGTCATTTTTCTTTCTAATCGGGCACCCTTGGCATAGCCCAACGAACTGAGTCCACCTGCAGCTGCCACCAAGTCGCTCAAGCGATAGTTCTTATTGGTCATTGCGTATGTACCACTAAAATTCACAGCACCTGCCACGGTCACATTCTGTTGTTCTGAATAGGAAGGGCTTTTTCGCACTGCTACTTGGTCGTAGGGTTGAAGCACAAAGCCTTGCTCACCACCCACCACAAATCCGTCTTTCAATGAAAAAGAGAAAGTTTCGGTCATGTTCTCATTATCCACCATGGCATGTGGATCATCAATTCGACGGAATACGTCCACCTTCACCACAGAGGCAGCATCGGTTAAGCCTCCAGCCTGCAGCACAAGGTCTTCTATTGTTGTGTTCTCAGCAAATACATAAACACCAGGATAGTTCACTTCACCGGTAATGGTTAGTGTCCGATCGCCCAACATTTCCAACTTACTGGGAATGAAAAGCACATCGTTCTTTCTGAGGGGGATGTCGGCCACTGTTCCGTCCATAATGCCTTTGATGTCAACAGCCAACACTTCAAGAGTGAGGTCTTCCTTCTGCCGGTGCATGACAGCACGAGCCGTAAAGGCATCTTCGCGCAGTCCTTCGGCAGCCTTGACCAGTTCACGCACGGTATTGATGTTTCCATCCATCTGGTACATGCCGCTATGGAACACGGCACCACGAACCTCTACCATGTTGGAATAGCGTGCCACCACACTATCCACAAACACAGAGTCACCATCGGTCATAGTGAAATTGCTCCAGTCAAATTCGCCAACCGTGTGGATGGAATATTCAGCACCATCCTTACGGGTGACACGAATGTTCTTTTTGTAGGCATCGCCCGTAAATCCACCAGTATAATCCAATAAGGTAGATAAGCTCTCGTTACGCTTCATCTCATAGAACATGGGGCGTTTCACCTTGCCTCGAATCTCCACCAAAGCATCGTAGGGACCCACCACCACTACATCGTTGTCTTCCAACCGAACATCGCCACGGGAATTTCCATTCAAAATGTAGTCATACACATCAATGGAAGCAATCGTTCGGCCTTGACGATAAACCTTGATGTCGCGAAGGGTACCAATGTCACTGATACCCCCTGCAGCATACAACGCATTGAAGGCAGAAGAAAGAGAACTCAGTGTGTAAGTGCCTGGCAAATTCACTTCGCCCAGCACCTGAACCTGAATGCTACGGGTGGTGCCCACAGAGAGGGATATATTGGAATTGGAATAGAACTTTCCTAAATGTGAACGCAGATAGGATGTGGCTTCTGACACGCTCATACCACCAATCTTACAAGGGCCTATGCCCTCAATCACCACTACACCATCGGGGGAAATGGTCTGGATGAAGCTCTCTTGCGAAGCTCCCCAAACGTCAATCACCACCTCGTCGCCGGCTCCAAGCCGATAGTTGGTAGGAGTGGCCATCTGCTGATTAGGCTCGAAGGTGAGCATCTGATTGTTGAAGATATTACGACCAAACACCTCACTTTCGTCACTAAAATAGTTCTGATAGTAAATGAGAGAGTCAATGTCCATAAACCCAATCTCATCGTTCAGAGCTTGCTCTCGTTCCTCGCGGGTGCCATAGTTACGATTTTGCACACGCATCTGCGACTGAATCATGTACTGATTCCGCTTCTGGTTTTCTTCACCCTTCTCTTGCCTTTCCTGGCGCATACGACTCTGCGACTTCTGACTATTCTGACCCGTCAGGTCCGATGCGCCTAAGTTCTGCTGCTCGGCCTGATACTTCTTACGGATGCGACGCAACTGCTCGGTAGTGACACCTCGGCGCAACAGTTTGGTGACAATCTGCTGCTGAGTTGAACCTTTTGCTTGTTCTTGCTGTACATACTGGATTACCTGTTCATCGGTCATTGTCTGCGAAAAAGCAGGTAATGCTGCAATAAAGAAGCCAAGAATGACTGTTAATTTCTTCCAATAAATCATCGTCTAAATTTGATTTATATACTAAATATCTAACAATACTCTTTTACATTTATTATGATAAAAATTCAGAAAAATCGGACAAAGTTAGCAAATATTTATGGATGAACGATGATAATACAAAGAATTTTTCTTAATTTCGCACCCGAAAAGTCTCAACAAGGTCCAAACCCATGCTTTTCCGATACGTTATTCATATATAATTATGCATATTTTACCAAGACAAATTTCCATGAAGAAAACTGCACTCACCGCAGCTCTGCTCCTGTGCTCTTTAGGAGCATCAGCACAAGGCATCACTCAAGAAATGCTCAATCAGTTTGCTAACAACCATCCATTGACAGGCAGCGAGAGAGCCATTAAAAATGCATTGGCAGCAGGTCCCGTATCAGCCCTGGCCGTCAACCAAGATAACCAGGTGGAACAGAACACCTACTTTTCCAACACAGTCCCATCCAAAGGCATAACTGACCAGAAATCTTCGGGCAGATGCTGGCTTTTCACAGGGCTGAACATGCTGCGTGCCAAAATGATGACAGACCACCACTTGCCTCAGGGAATGGAGTTCTCACAGAATTACCTCTTTTTCTACGACCAACTGGAAAAGGCAAATCTATTTCTCCAAGCCATCATCGACACAAGAAAAAAGCCGATGGAGGACCAAACTGTCATGTGGCTCTTCCAAAACCCACTCTCTGACGGAGGCACTTTCACCGGTGTGGCCGACCTCATTGCAAAGTACGGTATTGTGCCCAAAGGGGTGATGCCCGAAACCTACACATCGAACAACACAAGCCAGTTCACCACTTTTCTGAAGCGGAAACTGCGTGAAGATGCCCTTGCGCTGAGGGCTGACAATAAAGCCACCGACAAGGCATTGCAAGCGCAAAAAAAGAAATACCTGTCGGAAATTTACCACATGCTCACACTGGGGCTGGGCAAACCCGTCAGCGAATTTACATGGGCGCCCAAAGACAGCGATGGCAAGACGGTCTATCCTCCCAAGAAATACACACCGCACTCTTTCTATGAAGCATTCATCAACCTTGATTTGCAGAACGACTACATCATGCTGATGAACGACCCCACCCGAGAGTATTGGAAAACTTACGAAATACAGTATGACCGCCATACTTACGACGGACACAACTGGTTGTACCTCAATGTACCGATGGAGGACATTAAGCAGGCTGCCATCGCTTCCATCAAGGATAGCACGATGATGTATTTCTCTTGCGACGTTGGTAAATATCTCGATCGCACTCGTGGTATTGCTGACCTCAACAATTTTGACTATGATGCCATTTTTGGCGTACGCTTTGGCATGAACAAGGCACAGCGCATCCAGTCTTTCGATTCGGGTTCCACCCATGCCATGACCCTCAAGGCTGTTGACCTGGACGAAAACGGAAAGCCTATCAAATGGGAAGTGGAAAATTCATGGGGAGCAAGCAGTGGGCATCAAGGACACATCATCATGACTGATGAATGGTTTGACAACTACATGTTCCGTCTGGTCATCAACAAGAAATATGCATCGGAAAAAATTCTGACAGCATACAAGCAGAAGCCTACTTTACTGCCATGTTGGGACCCTATGTTCAGTGCAGAAGAATAAACACTTAAATCCATTGCCAACAAGTACTTTTCACCACGGATAGAAAAAAATGATTTCGTATGACAATTACAGAAAGATTTCTAAAATATACCTCCTTTGACACACAGTCGTCGGAGAAAACGAACGTGACACCCTCTACTGAAAAACAACGGGTGTTTGCAAATTACCTGAAAGAAGAACTGATTAGTGAAGGGTTGCAAGACGTTGAGCTGGACGAATTAGGCTATCTCTATGCCACCTTACCAGCCAACACCAATAAGCCTGTGCCCACCATCGGGTTCATTGCACACATGGACACCAGTCCTGATGCGTCGGGAGCGCATGTAAAACCACGCATTGTGGAGAACTATGACGGGACAGACATCACCCTGGCGGAAGGTATCGTCACATCAGTAGAGAAATTTCCTGAACTGCTCAATCACAAGGGCGAAGACATCATTGTGACTGACGGAACCACCCTGCTGGGAGCAGACGATAAGGCAGGCATAGCAGAGATAGTACAAGCAATGGTGTATCTGCAAGAGCATCCGGAGATTCAGCATGGTAAGATTCGGATTGGTTTCAATCCCGACGAGGAAATTGGTTTAGGAGCACATCACTTTGACGTTCAGAAATTTGGTTGTGAATTTGCTTACACTATGGACGGCAGTGAGGTGGGAGAAATTGAGTTTGAGAACTTCAATGCAGCATCTGCCCAAATAACCATCAAAGGATGCTCTGTCCACCCTGGATATGCTAAGAACAAGATGATCAATGCCGGACGCATCGCCACAGAACTGGTGGGCATGTTGCCTGAAAATGAAACACCTGAAACCACAGAGGGTTACGAGGGTTTTTTCCATCTTACCGGCATCAGTGGCACTTGCGAGCAAGCTCAACTGGCATTCATCATTCGCGACCATGACCGAGAGTTTTTCGAGAGCCGAAAAATGGAAATGCTGGATGTGGTGGAAGCCATCAATGAAAAATACGGTGAGGAAGTGGCCACACTCGAACTGAAAGACCAATACTACAACATGCGTGAAAAACTGGAGGACAAAATGTACATCATCGACATTGCCAAGCAAGCCATGATAGCCGCAGGAATTGAGCCTAAAATCAAAGCCATCCGTGGAGGCACAGACGGAGCACAACTTTCCTTCATAGGCCTCCCCTGCCCCAATCTCTTTGCTGGCGGCCTCAATTTCCATGGGCTTCACGAGTTCTGTCCAGTTCAGAGCATGGAAAAAGCCATGATGACGGTGGTGAACATCTGCGCCATCACAGCTTCGTGATGAGATTTTATCTTGTAGGATTCTTCATTCCCCTCCATCTTTTGTGTCTTCCTCCTCATGCATCGGGAAACTTCCCAACCATTTCATTTGGCGTAAGCACCATGACTGACGTCGATACATGTAATTGGAGGGAGAAGAGGAATTCATTTTGCGAGGATTAGGTAAGGAAATCGCTATCATGGCACACTGATTGCGCGTAAGTTTTTTGGCTTTACATCCAAAATGTTCTTGCGCCACAGCTTCTGCTCCATAAATGCCATCACCCATTTCGATGGTGTTCAGATACACTTCCATGATTCGCTGCTTGCTCCACATGAATTCTATCAGAAGCGTAAAGTAAGCTTCAGTCCCTTTACGTATCCATGCCAACTTGCCAGATGAAGAAGTGGGAAACAGGAAAACATTTTTTGCTGTTTGCTGACTAATGGTTGAACCACCACGAAAACGTTCCCCGTCTTCACGTTCCTTCATCACCTTTTGAATAGCCTCCCAATCAAAACCGTTGTGAATGAGAAAGTTTTGGTCTTCACATGACATGACGGCCAAAGGTAGTTCGGGTGCAATACTGTCTAAAGGCACCCATTGGTGATGCCAGCGAATCTGCTTCCCTTGGTTCACTTGTTCCCATGTGCGGATGAACATGAGCGGAGAAACATAGACAGGAACATAACGGAACAACACAACAAGGAGGATGCTCCCCGCCAATGTGACGATAAGCATCCACTTGATGAAGTTGCTTAATTTAGAAAAGAATTTTCCCATTAGGGTTGATAATCTATAACTAATAAGCGCGTGAATATTTGTATGACAAATACAGCAAAAATTGACGTGTTGATTGGCTATGCTGAATCCTATAGTTACCCTTAGGTTACCCTAAGATTACTGAAGAGTACCTGCCTCAGCTGCTTTAATCATAGCCTCTGACGCATAGAGATACACCTCCACACGACGATTCTGAGCCTTACCTTCCTTTGTGTCGTTGCTGGCCACAGGATTGTTTTCGCCAAAACCTGTACTACTCTTAATTTGCGAGGGCGCAGCACCTTGAGCCAGAAGATAAGACTTCACGGCATCGGCACGCTCTTGGCTGAGCTTGATGTTTTTCTGGAAACTTTCCTCCACCGTAGAACCCTTGAACCCTGTATTGTCTGTGTAGCCCTGAATGGCCACATCACAATCGGGGTAAACCTTCAGCACCTCATTGGTAAGCTTGTCCAAATTCTGCATGGCATCTTTGCTGAGCATGGATTTGCCTGATGCGAAGAGGATGCCAGAATCAAAAGTCATCTTCACTGCATCCAATCCATTGCTGTCTTTCACGCTTTCCACCTGAGCGTCAGCCACAGCAGCTGCAGCCGCAGCCTTCATCTTGTCCATCTTCTTACCGATGAGTAAGCCTGCACCTGTACCCACCGCAGCACCGATAGCTGCTCCTGCCAATGTGCCACCAGCATTTTTACCAATCAAGTTGCCCACCAGCGCACCAATTCCAGCACCTGTGCCGCCACCGATGAGTCCTCCTTTGGCTGTATTGTTCATACCACAACCTGAAACAATAATGAGCACACTCAGAATGAGTGCTCCTAATTTCATTTTCTTCATAAAATTTTAAGTCTTTAAGTATTAATTATTGATTTAATGTTGTACTTCTTCTTTTGTATTTTATGTGCAAATATCGGCTTTTTCTACGAGATAAACGGCTCATTCGATAAATAAAATGAAAAAATGATGTTTTTTTCACAAAAAGGTCGTAATTTTGTAGCTTGATTATGATTCATCAATATAAAAAGATAAGAAAATGGCAACAGAATTAAAAGACCTGACCAAGCGGTCGGAGGATTATTCCAAGTGGTATAATGAACTGGTGGTGAAAGCAGAGTTAGCTGAACAAGCCGACGTGAGAGGATGCATGGTGATTCGTCCTTACGGATATGCTATATGGGAAAAGATGCAGCGAGTGCTGGACGATATGTTTAAGGAGACAGGGGTACAGAACGCCTATTTTCCCCTGCTCATCCCCAAAAGCTTCTTGAGCAAAGAAGCAGAACATGTGGAAGGATTTGCCAAAGAGTGCGCGGTGGTGACACACTACCGTCTGAAGACCAACGAAACCCATGACGGTGTGGTGGTGGACCCTGCGGCAAAACTGGAAGAGGAACTCATCATACGACCCACTTCAGAAACCATCATCTGGAACACTTACAAAGGATGGATTAAGTCTTATCGCGACCTGCCTATCCTATGCAACCAGTGGTGTAACGTGATGCGTTGGGAAATGCGTACACGCCTATTCCTTCGCACCTCTGAATTCCTTTGGCAGGAGGGACATACAGCTCATGCCACTCGCGAAGAAGCAGAGGAGCGCGCCCAGCAGATGCTGAAAGTGTATGCCAAATTTGCAGAGGAATATATGGCCGTTCCCGTCATTCAAGGAGTAAAGAGCGAGACAGAACGCTTTGCAGGGGCACTCGACACCTACACTATCGAAGCGATGATGCAGGATGGAAAGGCTCTCCAGAGCGGAACAAGCCATTTCCTCGGACAGAACTTCGGCAAGGCATTTGATGTGCAATTCCTCAACAAGGACAATAAACCTGAGTTTGCTTGGGCTACTTCATGGGGCGTTTCCACCCGACTAATGGGCGCCCTCATCATGACCCACTCTGATGACAACGGCCTTGTCTTGCCTCCACGATTGGCTCCGCTCCAAGTTGTCATCATTCCAATCGGAAAGGGCGATCAGATGGCCCAATTGAACGAAAAGGCCGCCGACATTGTAAAGAATCTGAAGGCAATGGGCATCAGCGTGAAGTATGACAGCTCAGACAACAAGCGTCCAGGATTCAAGTTTGCCGACTACGAGTTGAAGGGTGTGCCTGTGCGACTGGTACTGGGTGCCCGCGACTTGGAAAAAGGACTGGTAGAAGTGATGCGCCGCGACACATTGGAGAAAGAAAATGTCTCCATCGAAGGCATAGAAGACTACATCAAGCACCTGCTCGATGACATTCAGCAAAACATCTACAAGAAAGCTGTAAATTTCCGCGATTCACATATTTATGAATGTGACAACTACGAAGAGTTCAAAGAGCGTATCAAGGACGGCGGATTCTTCCTTTGCCATTGGGACGGAACCGAGGAAACTGAAGCTAAGATTAAGGAAGATACACAAGCAACAATCCGTTGTGTACCATACATGTTTGAGCAGACAGAAGGCACCGACATGGTAAGTGGGAAACCAGCCAAGCACCGTGTACTGATTGCCAGAGCCTACTAAAAACTTTTAACAATGAAGAGACAAAAAGCCACTATAATGAAAAAGTTTTCGATATTCGTCCTGTTTGTGTTGACAGCCTTAGAACTTTCAGCACAAACGTTTACTACTACATACATGAAGCATCTGAATGCTTTGGATGGAGTAAGCCAGGTGACTCCATTAGAAACCAGCAAGTTCAAAGAAAAGTATGTGCTTAAATTTGAACAGCAGGTGGACTGGAAGTCGCAAAACAAAGGAACGTTTGGCGAACGAATCATTGTAGGCATCAAAGGATTGGACAAACCAACTGTTTTGGTTACAGAAGGCTACTTTGCCGACTATGGCATGAATCCAAGCTATGAAGAAGAACTCAGTGCGCTCTTCGATGCCAACGTAGTGTTGTGCGAATATCGCTACTTTGCCGAAAGTGTACCCCAACCCACTAATTGGGACTACATGACGGTAGATAACTCTTTAGCCGACTATCATCATGTGCGCCAAGTGTTTGGCCAACTTTTCAAAGGAAAGTGGATTAGCACAGGCATCAGCAAAGGTGGACAAACCACCATGTTTTATCGTGCCACCTATCCTGATGATGTGGACGTGAGCGTCAGTTATGTAGCTCCGCTAAACAGAGGAGTAGAAGATGGACGACACGAAAAGTTCCTGGCTAAAAAAGTGGGTACGAAAGACGAACGGAAAGCAATAGAAGCTGCCATGCAAGAACTAATGAAGAGAAAGCCTGAACTTTTGGAATTGTTCACAAAGTATAATGCAGAACACAACTACCACTTTTACCTTCCCGAAGAAGACATTTACGACTACTGCGTGCTGGAATACCCCTTTGCCTTATGGCAATGGGGAACACCCGTCAGTACTATTCCTTTGCAAACGGCAGACAATCAGACCTGGTTCAACAATCTGATGGAAGTAGCCAGCCCTGACTACTTCATTTACCCCAACCGTTTCATGCCTTTCGATGTGCAAGCAAGCCGCGAACTGGGTTACTACGGCTATTCGCTCAAACCCATCAAAAAGTGGACTTCGCTCAAAAGCACTAAGGGCTATCTGAAAGAAATCATGCTGCCCGACAGTTTGCGAGCTTACGATTTTGACGACACACTCTACAAGCGGACGGTAAAGTTCCTCAAAGAAGAAGACCCCACCCACATATTTATATATGGAGAGATTGACCCATGGAGCGCAAGTGGTGTATGCACATGGCTCAACTGCAAAAAAAAGGAGAACATGCGCGTGTATGTGCAGCCAAGAGGCAGTCATAAGGCCAGAATCGGGAATATGCCAGCCAACATGAAACAGGAAATCATGGACAGACTGACAAAATGGCTTTCCCGCTAAGGGACGGCACGTGTTTTGTCTGGCATAAGTCTGTAGCGAAAATTTAATAGCCCCTACCAATACGTACCGAACGAGACATTTATTGCGCATGAATTACAAATATTCTGATAGAGTAACACGAATCCTTGGTTATAGCAAGGAAGAAGCTTTAAGGCTCAACAATGACTACATAGGACCTGAGCATTTGATGCTTGGTCTGATACGCGATGGAGAAAGCCGTGTGATTGACGTGTTGAAGAGAAAGTTCTATGTCAACATACCCTCTGTAAAGAACGTGCTCGAGCGCTCCGTAAGAGATTATGGTGCCAAGTTGCTTTCTACCGACATTGCACTAAATCAGAAATCCAACACTATTATGCGGTTAGCCGTGCTTGAAGCTCGTTTGATGAAAAGCAAAGAAAGCGACGCTGAACACATGCTCCTTGCCATCTTGAAACAACACGACAACCTTGTGGCAAGAATATTGGGTGACTGCGATGTCACGTATAAAGACCTCTACGATTCGCTCACTGTTCAGCCTGCTCCTACTCCAACTGAGAATAGCGTGGATTTTGATGAAGAGGATGAGGAGGACACCCCCCCACCATCGAGTGGAAGCACTTCGACCAACACCAATACCACCTCAACCCAAACGTCAAAAAAAGGAAATTCGGACACACCAGCCATAGACAAGTTTGGATTCGACCTGACCCGTGCTGCCAGCGAGGGGAAACTCGACCCTGTCGTTGGACGTGAAAGAGAGATAGAACGCTTGGCTCAGATTCTTTCCAGAAGGAAAAAGAACAACCCCGTCTTGATTGGCGAGCCAGGCGTGGGCAAAAGCGCCATTGTGGAAGGATTGGCCACACGAATCAACGAACGGAAAGTGGCGCGCGTGCTCTTCGGCAAACGCATCATCAGCCTCGACATGTCCAGCGTGGTAGCAGGAACCAAATACCGCGGGCAGTTTGAGGAACGCATGCGCAGCATCATCAACGAATTGCGAGCCAACCCTGATGTCATTGTGTTCATCGATGAAATCCACACCTTGGTAGGTGCGGGCAATCAAGCAGGGCAGATGGATGCTGCCAACATGATGAAACCAGCATTGGCAAGAGGTGAATTGCAATGCATTGGTGCCACCACCCTTGACGAATATAGAAAGAGTATCGAGAAAGACGGTGCGCTGGAGCGCCGTTTCCAAAAAGTAATTGTTGAACAGACCACGCCCGAAGAAACGCTGACCATTCTGCACAACATCAAAGACCGTTACGAGGATCATCACAACGTCATCTACACAGAAGATGCGCTATTGGCTTGTGTCAAATTGACAGAACGCTATGTGACTGACCGCAGTTTTCCAGACAAAGCGATTGATGTGTTGGACGAAGTGGGATCGCGCGTACACATCACTCATGTAGATGTTCCAAAGGAAATAGAGGACAAGGAAGCTTTGCTGGCTGAGTTTACCAAAAAGAAAAACAAAGCCGTAGGTGAAGAGAAATATAATTTGGCCAGCAAATACCGCGACCAGATTACCGCTCTCCAGTCAGAGCTAGACATCATGAAGACAGAGTGGGAAGCATCTTTAGAGAAAAAACGTCAAAAAGTAAAAGCCGAAGATGTGGCACAAACCGTGTCGATGATGACAGGCATCCCCGTCAGCAAGATGGCCAGTGCCGAAGGCATACGCATGAAAGGCATGCGTCAGGAATTGAAGGGAACAGTTATTGCACAAGATTCTGCGGTTGACAAACTCGTCAGTGCCATCCAACGTAGCCGCGTAGGACTGAAAGACCCTAACCGTCCGATTGGCACCTTCATGTTCCTCGGTCCTACAGGCGTAGGAAAGACGTTCTTAGCCAAGAAATTGGCTGAGCACATGTTTGGTTCGACCGATGCCCTCATCCGTATCGACATGAGCGAATATATGGAGAAGTTCACCGTCAGCCGCTTGGTGGGTGCGCCTCCTGGATACGTAGGGTACGAAGAGGGCGGTATGCTCACAGAGAAAGTACGTCGCAAACCCTACTCCATCGTCCTGCTCGACGAGATAGAGAAAGCTCATCCCGATGTATTCAATCTCCTATTACAGGTCATGGATGATGGACGTTTGACCGACACCCAAGGCAGAACTATTGACTTCCGCAACACAGTCATCATCATGACCAGCAATGTGGGTACTCGGCAGTTGAAAGAATTTGGTCGGGGCGTTGGCTTTGCAGCGATGGCCGACAAGGATGACAAGGAAGTAAGCCGTTCTGTCATCCAGAAAGCACTCAACAAACAGTTTTCCCCCGAGTTTCTCAACCGCATTGACGAAATCATCACCTTCGACCAATTGGAACTCTCTGCTATTCTGCAAATCATCGGCATTGAACTGCGCGGTCTCTACAAACGCATTGAAGATCTCGGCATGCACCTCGAAATCACCGATGAAGCCCAGAAGTTCATCGCCGAAAAGGGATATGACAAACAGTTTGGAGCACGCCCTCTGCGTCGAGCCATCCAACAGCACTTGGAAGATGGCATTAGCGAACTCATTGTGGAGGAGAACGTGAAGGAAGGGGACACCATCTTGGCTGAACTAAAAGATGGCAAGATTGTCATCACCAAGAAGTGAATCAGCATCAACTACGACAAAATGTCAGTCACAAAGGTGGCTGGCATTTTTTTTGCTTCCTCATCGAAAACGAGTTATGCAGGACACCATTCGCTCACAGAACATTCCCATAACAAATTGTAAATCGAATAATCATCAATAGCAAATATAATTATGGCTCAACAAGGTAACATCGGGGTTACGACAGAGAATATCTTCCCCGTCATCAAAAAGTTTCTCTATAGCGACCACGACATCTTCATTCGCGAAATTGTCAGCAACGCCGTAGATGCCACACAAAAGCTCAAGACCCTTGCGAGCAAGGGAGAACTGAAAGAAGAGGCAGGCGACTTGACCGTTCATGTCAGCATAGACAAAGACAAAGGCACACTGACAGTTAGCGACCGCGGTATCGGCATGACGGAAGAGGAAATTGACAAATACATCAATCAGATTGCCTTCTCAGGTGCAAACGATTTCCTCGACAAGTATAAAGAAGATGCCAATGCCATTATAGGTCACTTCGGACTTGGTTTCTACTCATCCTTCATGGTGAGCAAAAAAGTGGAAATCATTACGAAGAGTTGGCAGCCAGACAGCAAGGCTGTGAAGTGGAGCTGCGACGGAAGCCCTTCGTTCACCATCGAGGATGCTGACAAGACCGACCGCGGTACAGACATTGTAATGTACATCGACGATGACTGCAAGGATTTCCTCGAGAAATACAAAATTAGTGAACTGCTGAACAAGTACTGCAAATTTCTCCCTGTACCAGTAGCCTTCGGTAAGAAGACAAAATGGGATGACAAGGAGAAAAAGAGCGTGGAGACAGACGAAGACGATGTCATCAACGACACCACCCCACTCTGGACACGTAAGCCATCTGAACTGAAGGACGAGGACTACAAGGAGTTCTACAAGAAACTCTACCCCATGAGCGATGAACCCCTCTTTTGGATTCACCTCAACGTAGATTACCCCTTCAACCTGACTGGTATCCTCTATTTCCCGAAGGTGAAGACCAACCTCGATATTCAGAAGAACAAAATCAACCTCTACTGCAACCAGGTGTTTGTGACTGACAATGTGGAAGGCATCGTGCCCGACTTCATGACCCTCCTGCATGGTGTAATTGACTCACCCGACATTCCCCTGAACGTCAGCCGTAGTTACTTACAGAGTGATGCAAACGTAAAGAAAATCTCCACATACATTTCCAAGAAAGTATCCGACCGCCTCTCTTCTATCTTCAAGAGCGACCGCAAACAGTTTGAGGAGAAATGGGATGACATCAAAATCTTCATCAACTACGGAATGCTGTCTGAGACAGATTTCTACGACAAAGCTAAGTCGTTCGCTCTGCTGAAGGACACCGAAGGCAAGTTCTACACTTTCGAAGAATATCAAACCCTCATCAAGGGTGAACAGACCGACAAGGACGGCAACCTCATCTACCTTTATGCCAACAACAAGGACGATCAGTACAGCTACATCGATGCTGCCAACGCCAAAGGTTACAATGTACTCTTGATGGATGGACAGCTCGACCCAGCCATGTGCAACCTCTTTGAAGAGAAGTTTGAGAAGAGCCGATTCACCCGCGTTGACTCTGACGTGGTAGATAAACTCATCGTGAAGAGTGACGAGAAGAAGGAAGAACTGCCGGAAGATGATAAGAAAGCACTGACGGAAGCCTTCAAGAACGCTCTTCCCAAGCTCGACAAGATAGAGTTCAACGTTGAGCCACAAGCTCTGGGCGAAACTGCAGCCCCTGTCATTATGACACAGAGCGAGTACATGCGCCGTATGAAAGATATGTCACGTCTGCAACCCGGCATGGCTTTCTATGGAGAGATGCCAACGATGCTCAACATGGTGCTCAACACCGACCATCCGCTAATCAAGTCAAGCATCAAGGAGGCCAAGCCAGAAGTGGTCAGCCAACTCATCGACTTGGCTCTCCTCCAAAATGGCCTACTCCGTGGCGAAGCACTCACCAAGTTCGTCAAGAGAAGCATTGACCTCATCTAATTTCATTAAGCCCCCCTCTCTTTATCGGGCAGATTCATGTGCTGAATCTGCCCGTTTTTTATTACCAAGATGATGGTAAACCGTTATAAGGCTGGGTTATTCTCAAATAAGGTAGGGTTATTTCCCAATAAGGCTGGGTTATGCATAAAGTATGCTATTAGGTTAGCAAAAGGCAAGTTCCTGTTCATGCAGAAGGTAAAAAAGCATGAGCAAAAGTGTCGAAAACACACTTTATGTTATATAACATGTTTTTTAGCACAATTGAAACGGCAAAAAAACCGTACCTTTGGCAAAAGTTTATAAACTAAAATATTGTATAACCCAATTATGAAAAATCTTAAAACGATTTTGACGGGAAGTGCTGCGGCCGTAGCTTTCCTATGTGCATGCAATCCTGCACAGAAGCCAGCTCAAGTGGAGCTGACAAAATCTGGTATTAATCCAGCAGATTATGACACTTGCATTGCAGTGGCATACGATGCCGAAGCAGGCAAATTCATTGCCGATTCAGCCGAAGCCAAGCAAGTGAAACTGTACACCTTGACCAACAAAAACGGCATGGAGGTATGCATCACCAACTTTGGTGGACGCATCGTGAGCATTATGGTTCCCAACAAAGACGGTGAACTGGTGGATGTAGCCTGCGGCTTTGACAAGGTGGAGAACTATTTCCCATGGAACTATGAGACCGACTTTGGCTGCTCTGTAGGTCGCTACGCCAACCGCATCAACAATGGCGAGTACACTTACAACGGGGAGACAGTCACTCTCTCCAAGAACAACAATGGCGTAGCATGCTTGCATGGCGGTTACACAGGCTGGCAGTATCAGGTTTACGATGTGGTAGAGTCCACCGACCAGTCACTCACCATCAAGCGCATTTCTCCCGATGGCGACAACCAGTTCCCTGGCAAAGTTGAGGCTACCGTTAAATTCGAACTGACCGACGACAATGCCATCGTCATCAACTACGATGGCACAGCAGATGCTCCAACAGTGCTGAACATGACCAACCACACCTATTTCAACTTGTCTGGCGACCTGAACAACACCATCGACGAGTCCATCCTCTACGTCAACGCCGACAACTACACTCCTGGCGATGACAACCTCATCCCTACAGGCGAGATTCGTCCTGTGGAAGGAACCGTGTTCGACTTCCGCACTCCAAGAGCCATTGGCACAGACTTTGCCAAGAACGACCCAGAGATGGAATCTGTAGGTGGCGGTTACGACCACAACTGGGTGCTCAACACAAAGGGCAACCAGGATGAAATCTGCATCACCATGTCCGATCCTCGCTCAGGCATCAAGATGGACATGTACACCAACGAGCCAGGTGTTCAGTGCTACACAGCCAACTTCCAGGACGGAACACGCCCCGGCAAGGGTGGCATCATGTACCAGAAGCATTGCGCCATCTGCCTCGAAAGCCAGAAATTCCCCGACTCCCCCAACAAGTGCATGATGCCAGGATGGGAAAACAGCAATCCTTTCATCACGCCAGAGAAGCCTTACCACAGCTACTGCAAGTATGTGTTCTCGGTTGAGGAATAACACACCGAACAAATTTTCAACTATTAATAATTATCAACTCAACAAACAAAAATGGATACACAAATGAGTTTTACCGAAGCGATAAGTCAGAGCGGCTTTGAAACCATCGACTTTATCATTTTGGTAGTTTACATCATCCTGCTCGTCAGCCTCGGTATGTTCCTGAGCCGTGACAAGGATGGTAAGGGTAAAAGTGCCAGCGACTACTTCCTTGCCGGCAACACACTGACCTGGTGGGCGGTAGGTGCTTCTCTCATCGCTGCCAACATTTCGGCCGAGCAGTTCATCGGCATGTCTGGCACAGGTTATGCCGACGGCATCGCCATCGCAGCGTATGAAGTAATGGCAGCCGTCACACTGGTGGTGATTGGCAAGTTCTTACTGCCAACCATGATTGAACGCAAGATTTTCACCATTCCTCAGTTCCTTCGCGAACGATACAACGACGGTGTAGGTCTTGCATTTTCTATTCTTTGGCTGTTCCTTTACGTGTTCGTCAACCTGACGTCAGTAGCTTGGCTTGGCGCATTGGCCATCGAGCAAATTCTGGGTCTTCAGGGATTGGCAGTGTCCATCGGCGGTATGGAAGTTTCCATGCGCATGATCATCATCATTGCCCTCTTCCTCATCGCAGGTATCTACTCCATCTACGGAGGTCTGGCCTCAGTTGCTTGGACTGACGTGATGCAGGTGACCTTCCTTGTGGGTGGTGGTTTGGTGACTGCCTATTTCGCCCTTTGCTCTGTAGCAGGCGACGACGGCTCGTTCGTTGACGGTTTCAACAAAGTTTATACCTTCCTCACCACAGGTGACCATTCAACCGACTCCCACTTCCACCTCGTCATTCGCGAAAGCCACAATCCAAGTGCCTTCGCCAACGTGCCCGGCATTGCAGCCATCGTAGGTGGTGTGTGGTTGACCAACTTGGGCTACTGGGGCTTCAACCAGTACATCATCCAAAAGGGTCTTGCCGCTAAGAACATCGATGAAGCCAAGAAGGGTCTCATCTTCGCAGGTTTCCTCAAAATCCTCATCCCATTCATCGTAGTGCTCCCTGGCATCTGCGCTTACTACATGGCACAGAACGCCGATCAGTTCAGCCACCTGCAAGGTTCCATCAATGTTGCTGACGATGCTTATCCTTGGCTGATTCGCAACTTTACTCCAACAGGCATCAAGGGTCTTTCATTTGCAGCCCTCACCGCAGCCATCATCTCTTCTCTGGCATCCATGTTCAACAGTACCTCTACCCTCTTCACGATGGATATCTACAAGAAGTACATCAACAAGAACGCCACTGACAAAGTGCTGGTGAACGTAGGCCGTATCGTGGCAGTTGCAGCATTGGTTATCGCAGCCGTAGCCGTGAAGCCACTCCTTGGTGGTCTCGACCAGGCATTCCAGTACATCCAGGAGTACTCAGGCTTCATCTATCCCGGCATCATCACCGTGTTCGGTCTGGGTCTTCTCTGGAAACGCGCCTCTTCCACTGCTGCCGTTTGGACAGCCATCATCACCATCCCAATGGGTGTGCTCTTCAAGGTATTCCTTCCAGACGTGGCCTTCCAGTTCCGTGCTGGCTACATCTTCATCATCCTCGTCACCTTCTTCATCATCGTCAGCTACTTCGACAAGAAATATGTCAGCGTAGAACTTCCATCGTCAGATGACCGCAAAGCCATGCTGAAATGGGCTGGAATTATGGGAACAGCAGGTGCCATCATGATTGTAGCTTCCATCATTGTTGTGGCAATGGGCAACTCAACCGATGTGACCACCTATCTGAACGACATCGGCTTCCAGGCCTTCATTTTCTTCGGTGTACTGGTTGGCTGCAATGCCGTTTGGCTCTACAGCAATGCTAAAGATAAGGTGGCAGACACCAAAGCACTTCCAGTGGACCTCAGCCTGTTCAAGACCACTCGTGGCTACACCTACGGCACCATTGGCATCTGTGTCATCACGATGATTCTTTACATCCTGCTCTGGTAATTCAGATTTAGACCTACACATTATTTATATATAATAAGAAGCCTCCAATCCATGACAGCTTACACCTCATACCCCCAGTTCTACGTGTCCGTCGATTGCGTCATTTTCGGATTCGCAGACGGGCATCTTAAAGTGCTGATTCATCAGCGCCCATACGCCCCGGGGCAAGGTGAGATGTCATTGATTGGAGGCTTTGTTCAAACCAACGAAAGTATAGACACTTCAGCCAAGCGCATTCTGAAAGAGTTCACGGGGCTTGACAACGTCTATATGCAACAACTTGCCACTTTTGGTGAAGTGGAACGCGACCCGGGTGAGCGCGTCATCAGCATTGTTTACTTTGCCCTCATCAACGTAAACGATTACGATTCCACACTTTCCGACATTCACAATGCCAAATGGGTAGATGTGGACAGTCTCCCAACCCTCTGCTTTGACCATAACGACATGGTGCAGAAAGCACGCCACACCGTTGGCGAAACTATCAAAACCGAACCCATCGGCTGCAATCTCCTGCCCCGATATTTTACGCTGAGCCTCTTGCAAACACTTTACGAAAGCATACTCGGCACCCCGATTGACAAGCGTAATTTTCGCCGCTCAATCTCTGAAAAAGACTATATTCAGGCTACCGACATGGTGGATCGTTCCTCCTCACGCCGTGGAGCCACATTATATAAATTTACAAGCAGAAACACGTAATTCTATCAACAATATAAATTCGTAATACTATGTTAGAAGAACTGAAAGAAAAAGTATTCAAGGCAAACCTTGACTTGGTAAAGCAGGGACTCGTTATCTTCACATGGGGAAACGTGTCTGGTATTGACCGTGAGAAAGGACTGGTAGTCATCAAACCCTCAGGAGTAAGTTATGACGAGATGAAAGCCAGCGACATGGTGGTGGTTGATTTAGAAAGTGGAAAAGTGGTGGAAGGCGACCTCAATCCCTCGTCCGACACACCAACCCACTTAGTGCTCTACAAGGCATTTCCCAACATTCAGGGCGTAGTGCACACCCACTCCACCTATGCGACTGCATTTGCGCAAGCAGGCAAGGACATTCCCAACATCGGCACCACTCATGCCGACTATTTCTATCAAGCCATCCCTTGCACCCGCGACATGACCAAAGAAGAGGTGGAAGGTCAGTACGAGCTGGAGACAGGCAACGTGATTGTAGATGAAATCCTCAACATCCGCAAGATTAATCCCGACCACACCCCTGCCGTATTGGTGAAGAATCACGGTCCATTCTCTTGGGGCACATCCCCCGACAATGCGGTCTATAACGCTAAGGTGATGGAACAGTGTGCCAAGATGGCATTCATCGCCTTCAGCGTCAACCCCAACCTGACAATGAACCAGCTGTTGGTGGAAAAACACTACAACCGCAAGCATGGCCCCAACGCTTACTACGGACAAAAGGGACAGAAACACTAATTGAAAATACACTAATACTAACAACTAAAACATTAAAAGACTATGGCTTTTGAAAATTTGGAATTATGGTGGGTGACTGGTGCGCAGTTGCTCTACGGAGGTGAAACAGTGAAAATCGTTGA
>ODAI011369186.1_pt1 | contig 20919 bp, 22 predicted proteins | sample 1539321 | NCBI WGS metagenome assembly ODAI01 (sample SAMN02144231, study PRJEB22623) | gut metagenome | biome: sheep rumen | host: Ovis aries | place: New Zealand
AATATAAAATTGTTGATTCAGAAAGTATAGATGAAAACGACTATACGGAAGGAGCTAATAATGAACTCAAAAAATACTCGAGAGAAACTTATACAGGAGATGAAGGAACAAGGGGCAACAGAGTATACCTTGAGAGGGATAATAAGCAGACTAAAAACAGAAAAGAAACAGCAGATGATGTTAGACTACCTATTAGAAACAAAGAATATTCCGATACCAACGGGAAAAATAATATTGAAGTCAATAGAAATAAAAAATATGAAGGACTAGAAAAATCTAGTTCTTTTAATTTGCCTGAAAATGTAAAAGATATAAAAAACATGAATGAGTTTTTAAGGAAAGCAGTAGAGAATGAAACTAATCACGAATGGAAAGAAAGACTTAAAAATGCACAATCATCAAACTATACCAGAATTGATAACAGAAGAACACCTTTACAATATAAAAGAGAAATAGTGCAACAATATTTAGACTATAAGAAACCTGCAAAAGATAACAAAGGAAGAATTTTAAGTCCACAACAAAAAGAATATTTTAAAGATTCTGTGGTAAGAAATGCAAAAGGAGAATTATTAGAAGTATATCATGGAACTCCCAATCCAGGATTTACAGAATTTAAAAGAAATGTCAATTATTTTACAGACAATCAAAATGTTGCTAATACATATACAGGTAATAATGGAGTTTATAAAGGATATATAGATATTCAAAACCCAATAAGAATTGATGCAAATAAAGAAGTTTGGTCTAAAATTGATATAGATAATATTAAAATAGATAACATAGAAAACATAAAAGAGTTTTTAGAGAAGCACGGCTCATCAACCTGGAAAGAGCAAGGGAAAATAAGGACATCAACAGCTGATATAGTGTCAGCAATTGAAGATGCTATTGATGAAGGAACAATAGATGCAGACGGAATAATTATTGAAAACATTTATGATGAAGGAACTTATGGAAGTTCAGTAGGAAAACAATTAGGTACAGATTATATTACATTTAATTCAAATCAATTTAAGAATACGGACAATACAAAACCTACTACAAATAAAGACATTAGATATTCAGTAAGTACAGATGGCTCTATGAAAGATAATAAAACAGGCAAAAAAGTTGTATTAGATGCAGAAACAGGAAGTAGTGATAAAACTTTACTTGCAATACATAATTTGAATGAAGAAAAACTAAAAGGAGTACTAGAATTAGGAGGATTTCCTGTACCAAGTATAGCAATAACGAATCCTAACATAGTAAATCATGAACAATTTGGAGATATTTCAGTAATATTTAACAAAGAGACTATAAATCCAGCAAATAAAGCAAACGAAGTATATGATAGAGATGTTTGGAGTCCTACATTTCCACAAGTTGACTATGAAATAAATACCGAAGTCTCTGATAAAATAGCGAATGATATAGGAATAGATTGGTGGAGGCTCAATGATTATGCAGAAGATTCAAGAAACCCAGAGGATTTAGTAAACAAAATTTTAAGACAAGATGAAATCATAGAAAAATATATAAATGATAATAAATTAAAATACGATACAAAATATAGAGAAGCTGATATAAATAAATGGTACAACAAAGAAAAAAGTATAAAAAAATTTATAAAGGATAATGATATAACAATAGAGAAAATACGAGATAATAAAAATTTACGATACAGGTATTTTGAAGAGTTAAGAAATGAATTTAATAAAGATTCAGATGAGATTGAAGCTATTGAGAGACAAATAGATATAATGGATCATTTTTTAGATGACAACACATTAGATAGATTATCTAATTTAGCGAAAGATTTTAATCTTTTAACAAATGGAGATACTAAAATTATAGACGACTATGAAACTAACAAAGAAAAATTGAAAGTAGCGAAAGAAAATGGAATAGAGAGTTATTTGAAAGAACAAGTGCAACCAATGTTTGGAGAAAAAGGAATAAGAAATAATCTAGATCCGTTTACGTCAAGTGGAAGAAGAAGATCATTCTGGTCTTTACATGATGAATATAATATAGACAATATTATTAAAGCGATGACAAATCAAGATACTATTTCTTCTCAAAATAGTTTTATGACTGGATTTGGAAAAATCAATGCACAAATGAGCCAAAAATTCAACTCTATTTCAGATATTAAGGAAAATGAAAGTAGAATTGTTTCTGATGTAAATAATGAAGAAATAGAACACTATAGAGAGATAATAGGAGATGATATTTCTGATCTTGCAGAATATTATAAACATGCAAGTGATGATAGTTTTGGTATGCAAGGATTCACTAATGCAAGTGAATCTGTTTTTGATTTAGCAAAGTCAGGAAACTTAACAGAAGAAAACTTTAGGAAAATACTTGAAGAAAATATAATGAACTCTAAACGTGTTCCTACAAAACTAATAAATAGAGTAATAGACAACTTAAATAGTTTAAAAGACTTAAAAACTGATTATTTCGAAGCAAAGCCACAAAGAGCAGTAGGATTTGATGAAATAGATGCAATAGTTATACCTAGTGATTTAAGTAAAGAAGTAAAACAACAGTTAAAAGATAGAGGAATAAAAACTATAGAATATGATAGAAACAACGAAACTGAAAAAGCAGATATTTTAAAATCTTTAGATGAATATAAATTCAGTAAAGCTGATGAAAGCTTTGACGAATACTTAACTAGAAGAATAGGGAAAGAAGGAACAAGAACACCTTTAAAAGATTTGAAACTTCCAGTAAAAGAAAAACAAGAAGTAAAAGTACCAATAAAGAAAGAAAAGACGCAACAGAGGCAAGAATACCTAGAAAAGAACTTTCCATCAAAAGGAACTCGAACAAATTTAAATGAAATAAAACAAATTGCACCTATAAAAAAACAAGCAGAACAGACTAAACAAGAAAAGATAGCTCCAATAGGAGAGAATGTAAAAAAACAAAACAAATCCTTTGAAGATATAGCATTTGATGCTATGTTTGATGCTGAAAGTAATGAAGTTGAAAGTCCTCTAAAAAACAGGGATATTGAAACTATAGGAAAACAAACAAAGGTAAATGCATATCAGTATGATAATCCAAAAGTCAAACCATATTTTCAAGAAATGGCACAAATGATTGGAGAAGACTTATCTTATGTTTCAAATTCTGATAACAGAAGCACTAAAAAAGGTGGAGGAACAAAGTTAAGTACAACAACAAATGCAATTGATACTTTACACAATGAAATGGGATATTCATATAATGAAATTGCAAAGGGATTACAAAACATAATTGATGATAACGGAAGCGAAAATAATGCAATTTCAAAGAAAATAGAATTAATAATAGATGATCAATTAAGAAATGGATATAGAAATGCACTAGGAAGAAATATATCTCCTAATCAAGAATATATTGATACTATTACTACAAAACAAGAAGTTCAAAAAACAAAAGAGATTTTACCAACAAAAGGAGATGTAAATTGGAACGACATAGAAAGACCAGAGGACAATAAAAAAACAAGAAAGCATTATAGAAGTATCATACAAAGCGACCAAACAACAGCAGAAGCCAAAGCAATAGCTAAAGAATTAATGGGAGCAGATGCTTATGTTCCAGAAACTAATAAAGGACAATTAGCTCAAGCAGATGAAAGAATAACAAATTCTGGACCAGATGTAGAGTTAAAGTCTTTATTAAGTAGAGCAATTAATGGAGAAAAGATTAGTTCTGTAGATATAGCTGTAGGAGAAAGATTAATTCAGTATTATTCTAAAACAGGAAATAAACAACAATTACAAGAAGCAATACAAGCAACAGCACTAGCTGGAACCAGTGCAGGACAGACTGTACAAGCATTGTCTTTATTAAACCACCAAACACCTCAAGGACAAGCAACTTGGATTCAACGATCTGTCGATAAAATGAATAAAGAATTAGCAAAGAAAAAAGGTGGAACAATAACTACTGATGAAAACGGTAATCAAATAGTCATAAATAAACAAGGACAAGATATAACAAACAAAGTTGATTTATTTAATTTAACACCAGAGATGGCACAAAAAATTCTTAATTCCACAGAAAAAAATATGTGGAAAAACATAGATGAAGTTTATGAAGAATTAGGACAACAAGTTCCAAAGAGTACAATTGAAAAGATAGATTCTTGGAGATATTTCTCAATGCTTGCTAATCCTAGAACACATATTAGAAATATGGTAGGAAACTTCGCAATGGGAAAAATGCAAACAGCTAAAAATAAAGTAGCAGGTGCAATCGAAGATGTTGCAAGCAAATTTAATCCTAATATGGAAAGAAGCCATACATTAAAAAGTGCTGATAAAAAGACAAAAGAATTTTCAAAAAATGACTTTAAAAATGCAGATGTACAATCAAGATTAGAGCTTAATGAAAACAAATACAATCCACAATCAAGATTACAAAATGCAAGAAGAACATTCAAATCAGATGCGATGGAAAAGACTTTGGGAAGATTGTTTGACTTAAATGATAACTTATTAGAAGCAGAAGATGGTATAGGTTTAAAAGCCGGTTATATTAAAGCAATGAATGAATATTTAACAGCTAATAAAATTGATGTAGATAAAATATCAGATAAACAGTTAAACACAGCAAGGAATTATGCAATTGAACAAGCAAAAGAAGCAACATTCCATCAAGCCAATGCAATTGCTTCAGCGATAAGTCAATTTCAAAATAAAAACGGATTAACTAAATTTGCTGTAGATGCAATCTTACCTTTTAAGAAAACTCCTATGAATGTGGCAAAATCAGGAATAGAGTATAGTCCTGTTCAGATAGCCAAATCAGCGACAATGGATTTATATAACCTAAAAAAAGGAAAAATATCAATAAATCAATATATAGATAATCTTTCTAAAGGTTTAACAGGAACTGGGATAGCATTCGCTGGATATGCTCTTGCTAAAGCTGGAATACTAAAGGCTAGTGGAAGTGATGATAAAGACAAAGAAAAATATGATGAAGAGCAAGGAAAACAAAGCTATGCAATAACTATAGGAGGAAAGACTTATTCTTTAGATTGGTTAGCTCCTACAGGTATTCCTTTATTTGTTGGAGCAGAATTTCAAAGAGTAACAAATCAAGATAATATCGAGAAAAATACAGAAAAAACAAACGATGAAAGCAAATTGAGTGAGATAGTAAAGAGTGTTGCTAACTTAACTAATGCAGGAGCAACAGCTATAAACCCTATGAGTGAAATGTCTATGATTTCAGGTTTAACAAATGTATTATCATCATATAATAAAGAAAATGCTTTAGGAGATATGATGACTAATGCAGGCAAGTCTTACATTAATCAATTTGTACCAACCATATTAGGACAAACTGCTAAAACAACTGATAAATATGAAAGAACAACTACATCAACAAAAACAGGAACAATAGAAAAAGCAGTTGATCAAACAATAAATCAAATTAAAAGTAAAGTACCAGGATTAAGACAAACATTGCCTGTAAGAACTGATATATGGGGAAAAGACAAAGAAACAGAACCAAATTTACCATTAAGGGCATTAAATAATTTCTTTAATCCAGCGACAGTTAAAAAAGTTTCAACGGACAAGGTAGACCAGGAATTAAATAAATTATATGATGTAAATGGTAGCAGTTCGATATTGCCGGATATATTACCAAAAACACTAACAATTGATAATGAAAAATATAGATTAACTAATAAAGAATATGCGGATTATACTAAGAAATATGGAGAAACATCATATAATCTAATAAATAGTTTAGTATCTTCAAATGCATATAAGACATTAACTCAAACACAAAAAGAAGAAGCAATAGCTAATATTTATTCTTTTGCAAAAGAATCTAACAAAATAGATTATGCAAATAAAAACGGAGTAGAGGTTAAACCATCTACATTATATACAACAATGGAAAGTCTAAAAAAAGATGGCGGAAAGCAAAGCGATTATTTGAATTATTTATCAAAAACTAAAACTCTAAGTAAAGAAAAGGATAAAAATCAGGCATTAGCTAATTCAAGTTATTCTGATAAAACTAAAGAAATAATTTATTCTAATGGAACTGGTAAAGATGATAAATTTTATAATTCCATAGTTAAAAATAGTGATATAAATATTACAGAATATTTAAATTATAAAGTTAAAGATTCTAATAAAGATTTTTCAGATGACAAAAATATAGCGGGAAAATCGTTATCCGGAACTGGAGAAAGAAAACGATATGACTATGTCAACAAAAATATAACAGGATATGAAAATAGACTATTAATTTTGGGAAGTAAATATAAATTATCAGATACAGAAAGAAAATCATTAGCAGAGTATATTAACAATAATTACAGTAAAGCAGATTTAATAGGAGTTTATGAAAACCTGGACAAGAATTTTACAGTAAAGAATGGTAAAGTATATTATAAGTGAGGTAGCAAATGAATAAAAGAGATATTGTATCATCAAGAACACCAGGAGATACTGAGAGAAAATATGCAAAAAGAATAATAGATAGTGAAAATAAAGCCAAATCTCAAGACGTAGATTTGGCTTCTTTAAATGTTAAGCTAAATAATAGTCTAAAAATTATAAATAAGCAAATTGAAGAAATAAATGAGCTTATTGAGTCATCAATAAATACTATAAATACAAGAATGAGAGATGTTGAAAGAACAAGCCATTCACATATCAATCAATCTATATTAGATAGAATAACACAAGCAGACATTAATAAATGGAATAACTCATTTAAAGGAGACTACATAACTCTTGCAGAGAACATCACTGTCAACCAACAAATTCAATACATTGATGATTATAATTTAATTTTATTGCAAATTTCTAATGTAAATAGATATATTCCTTGTTTCAAATATGGAGATACTTTTAAAGGGATATTGTTATCAAATGATAATGGTGTTGGTATGGAAGAGATATCAATACAAATGTACAATGAAACTGTTATTAATATTGTATGCACAAATAGCATTCTTAAAATAATAGGAATTTATTAGGAGGTGTTTTATATGCTGGCAGTAGATCCAGAAGATAATGTAACAATACATTTAACACGAGGAGATAAAATTGAAAACTTATCTTTTTATTATCCAATTTATGATAAGGCAACTGAAACAATTTCAAATTATGTTTTTAAAGTTGGAGATAAAGTTTCATTTATAGTTAAAGCTAAAAAAGGATATACAAAAGAGGAGATTTTTAGAAAAGACTTTACAATTGAAGAAGAAACAGAATATCCTGTAATTACACTAACAGGAGAAGAAACAAAATGGGGAGAAATGAAAAACAAGAAAACTACTTATTGGTATGATATTGTTTTAAATGATGACACTACTATCGTAGGATATGACGATGAAGGGGCAAAGAAAATTTATTTATATCCAGAAGGAGATGAAATAGATGAGTGAAATAATAAAAGGCTGTTTAGGATTTAAGGGAGAAAAAGGAGAACATGGAGAAGTTGGAACACCAATACCATTTGAAGGCACTTTTCAAGAATTACAAAACAGCGAAGAAAATAGAGATCGTTTTTATATAATAATGGATGAGCAAGACGAAGTATATTATAAACATTGGGTATATTATGATGAAAAAACTGAGCAATGGAAAGATGGAGGAGAGTATTTAGCTAACTTAGTAATAAACCTAGAAGATTTAACTCAAGAAGAGTGGGAAAGTTTAAAATCAAACTTAACAAATTACTATAAACGATATGAAAGTGTATATACAACAACTCAAGAAAATGAAATAAATATCCCAATAAACATATCACAATATAACACTCTTGCAATATTAGAAGTCTATATAGAAGGTAGGATGTTAAACAGAAATGAATATGCAATAAATGGAACAAACTCAATAACACTAAATATTCCACTTTCAGAAATTGGTACAAAAGTACATTTTATAGTATACAGAAGTGTATGTGCATCAAATGAGGACTTAAACGAATTAAAAGGTCCAAAAGGAGATAGTGGAGCAATAGTATTTAATACAGTAGCAGAAATGAAAGTAGATGAAGATTTAGTAGCAGGAGATACTTGCCAAGTATTAGGATATAATACCAAAAATGATGGAAAAGCTTTTTTATATAATATTGTAAATGATAGTACTTTAGTAGCAGATAATTATAACACAATTGATTTAGAGAACGGATTAAAAGCAATAAGAGTGAGTGAAAAAAATGATACAAAATATATAACTACACGTAATACCGATTTGAATGATTATGTAGAGGAAGGTTGGTACTTTTTTGAACCACCTTATGCACCAATTAATATTCCAATAGGAGTAAATGGTTTTTTAGAAGTAAGAAAAGGAAATACTTTTACTAAACAGATTTGGTATAGAGCAGGAACCCCAGGCTCTAATGATTTTCAAACTTTCGTAAGAACAAAAAGTATTAATGGTTGGGGTGCTTGGAAAAGATATACTGTTCCTGGAGATTTATATTGGACCAAAACAAATCATGAAATTTTAAGTAAATATGCAGGATATTTCGTTGATGGTGTTAATGGTGATGATAGTAATGATGGAAAAACCCAAGCTACAGCATTTAAAACTTTAGCTCCTATATGGGAAGCAGTTAAACAGGGAGATATGGAAATTAGATTTGCTTTAGCTGGTGGAAGTACTTATGTTTGGGACCCTTATATTATAAATAATTTATCAATTCATATTTGGTGTTATGGAACTGGAGACGTAACAATTCAAATGCCAGATGAGCAAATAGCTTTTTATGATTGTCATATTAATTTTAGAGGAAATTCTAATCAAAGATTAATATTTACAGGAGCACAACTATTATATTTAGATAGTGGTTCAGCTGATTTACAATATATAGATATGCAATTTAAATATATTAATTGGGGTGCTAGTAGCAAAATAATATGTTCTAATATGCGTGATATGACTGCCAATATGTCTAACTGGTTCATTAGTGAGTGTAATATCGGAGGGCTTTTTGGAAGGTCAAGCAATGTTTTTTATACAAATTGTATCTTTTTAACGCAATATAATATTTCTGATAATCCTAGCTATTTTATAGATATAGCAAATTGTATTATAACAATTACAGGTGCGACAAAAGTAGATATGATAGGTGCTAAAAATACAAATAATTTTATTTTATCGGTAGGTGGACAATTATCCTTATTGGCACAATTAAATGTCCAGAATATTCAGAATAATATTTTATTTAACATTGGTATATTAGCAAAAGCAACTATAATAGCTACAACTACGGCAAGATTTAATAGTTTTTCAAATGTAGCAACAACAGCAAGTAGTTTAACTGATGGTTCTATTTGTACAGCTAATTTATAAATAGTAAGGGGGTAAAATATGTCAGAAGAAGTATATGGTTTTAAAAATGATAAATGTAAAGTAGAAGTACCTACAAAAGAAGAATTTAATGAAACAAAGGCAAAAGTTAAGGATATCACAATTGGAACAGAAGCCCCAACAGGTGGAGATGATGGAGATATTTACATACAAATATTTGATTAGGAGGATAAGAAATGTCAACTTATTCATCACAATGTTCTGCAGTAGGTTCATTTGCCTATGCAGGATATTTTAAATTATATGTTGAATTGAATGAAAAATGGGTATCTAGTACGGATAATACATCATATGTAGATTATAATGTTTATTGTCAATCAAGTGGAAGCGGTTCCATTAATTCAAACCATTATAAATACTTTGCAATTAATGGAGAAGAAAAAATAAATGTAACAGAAAATGTAAATGTTTCTAGTCCAAATGCATACATACCTATTGCAAGTGGAACAATTGGACCTATTTATCACGATAACGATGGAAGAAAAACAATAGGGTTTTATGCAGAAATTCAAGGTTCAACTTATGGTGTGTCAGCATCTATAGAAAATTCTTTTGAATTAACACAAATACCAAGATATACTACAGTAAATAATAGTGAAAGAGGTAAAACTGTAAATAGTATAAGTGTAAACTGGTCAACAACAGATGCAAGAGATTGGACTCAGTATTCTCTTAATGGTGGAGCTTGGACTAATGCTGGAGATACGGTAACTTCAGATAATAAAAGTGGTTATTATACAATTTCAGGATTAAATCCAAATACTACATATTCGGTGAAAACTAGATGTAGAAGAACTGACAGTCAATTATGGAGTGAAGCAGGAGCTATAAATATAACAACTTATGATATAGCAAAAATAAGCTCTGCACCAGATTTTATACATGGAAATAATGAAATAGTAACAATTACTAATCCGGGTAATATAAATAATTTAAGTTTAGCAATGAAAATAGAAAACACACAGATACTGACAAGAAATGTATCTACAGGTAACAATACAATAACATTTTCAGATAATGAGTTAGATAATATCTATAAGAAATATGGTAGCAGTGATGAATTGACTGCTACTTTTATATTAACTGGAGCAGGATATACCAATTCAAAAAATTGTAAGATTACATTTACAGGAAATCATAAAACAATCCGTGTAAATTTGGAAGATTGGAAAAGAGGAAAAGTATACATTAAAGTGAATGAAACCTGGAAACACGGAGTTGTGTGGACAAAAGAACAAGGAATTTGGAAAAGAGGAATATGATGGAAAAAATATATTTTATGATAGTGTCAATTGCCACACTTTTAAATTCAATTTTAATAATAATTGGTTTTATAGGAAAGGCAAAAAAACCAGTTGATACTGCGATAGATAAAAAATTCAAGGAAGCTTTACAACCATTAAATGAAAACATAAATCGACTAGATAAGAACCAATGTATGAATTATCTAGTCGATTTTATTGAAGACTGTAAAAACGGAATAGCAAAAGATGAAATCCAAAAGAAAAGAGCAAGTGAAGTATATGATCACTATACAAAAGATTTACACTTAAATTCTTATATACATGATAGTTGGCACAAATATGTAGTAGAAGGAGGAAGCGAGAATGAAAGATAAAGAAAAAATTGTTTTATGGATAAAATGTGCAGGAGTGAGAGCAGTAAAAACAATTGCACAAACAGCAATTGCAACAATAGGAACAAATATGGCAATTGGTGATGTAAATTGGATATTAGTAGGAAGTACAAGTTTACTTGCAGGAATATTAAGTTTACTTACTAGTGTAGCCGGGTTGCCAGAAGTGGAGGATTAATTATGGAAGATAACATTATAATTGAAAATGTAGACTTCAAGGAAGAACTATATGAAAAGAATATAGCAGAAAATACATTTAATACAGAATATGAGGCAGGTGAAGACAATGCAGATAACTAATGTAAGATGTCCTGAAAATAAATATTCAATTAAATGTCCTTATGAAATGACTCCAGAGGGAATAACAGTACATAATACTGCAAATGATGCTTCAGCAATGAGCGAAATCTCATATATGATAGGTAGACCAGATAAAGTATCTTTTCATGTAGCGGTAGATGATTATAGAGTAGTAACAGGTTTACCTTTTAATAGAAGTTGTTTTGCATCAGGAGATGGAAAAAATGGTTTTGGTAATAGAAAAACCATTAATATAGAAATTTGTTATTCTAAATCAGGTGGAGAGAAATTTGATGAAGCAGAAGAATTATGTGCAGAATATATAGCTTATTTATTAAAACAATACAATTGGGGGATAGATAAAGTTGGAAAACATCAAGATAGAAGCGGTAAGTATTGCCCACATAGAACTTTAGATTATGGTTGGGAAAGATTTCTAGATAAAATAAGACATTATCTAGGATTACAAAGTAATCCAGTAGATAATTCAAATATAGAGAAAGGTAGTGATGAACCAGTGAGAGTATATGCTAATGGAAGTACAAGAGAACCAATATATGCTGACACAGATTGTACTAATAAAATTGGATCACTTGACCCTTGGGAAAAATGTGATTGTTTTGGAGAATTTAATGGTAGAGCAATGGTAAGATATCATATAAATAATACCCAAAATAACCCTGACCATCATAATTATAAAATAGGATTTGCAAAATGGTTAGGAGGAATTAAATAGTTACAAAGAGGTAGATTAATTGATTTTAGTCTACCTTTTTTTTGCATTTTAGGTATAAGTTAAAAATTTTTTTAATATTTCGACAACTTTCGACAGACTTTGCGTTTAACATAATGTATAATGTGATTAGAGGTGATAATAATGTTATTAAATTTTCTAATTTGGATTAACAAAAGAAAATTGGACAAGATGATTAATCACGATTATAGTTATGATGAAATATTAAAACAAAGTCAGAAATTGGATGTTTTGATTAATATTTGGATGAAGAATTACATTAAGTTTAAAAGATGAAAAACATTTTAAGCGAGTGCTAATTCTGTGTAATTTCAACCCATGTCCATGTGGTTACTACGGTACAGACGATAATAAATGCCATTGTTCAGAACAGGCAATTTCTAAATATATTGGTCAAATTAGTGGACCACTTTTAGATAGAATTGATTTACATATTGAAGTCAAGCCAGTTGAGTATAAAAAAATTAGCTCTGAAGAACAATGTGAGTCTTCTAACGAAATAAAAAAAAGAGTAAATAAGGCAAGAAAAATTCAGTTAGAAAGATATAAAGGATTAAATATTTATTCAAATAGTGAATTAACACCTGCTTTAATGGAAAAATATTGTAAGTTAGATTCTAATAGTAAAGAACTATTAAAAAAGGCGTTTGAAAGATTGGGATTAAGTGGTAGAGCTTATGGAAGAATTTTAAAAGTAGCTAGAACAATTGCTGATTTAGATGAATCTAAAAGTATTCAGCAGGTGCATGTTGCAGAGGCGATACAGTATAGGAGTTTAGATCGCAAATACTGGAAACACTAAACAAATGAAAAACTTCGTCTTGCGTTGTTAATTTCCTTTTCAATTACTTTTGCCTAGCAATACTCGTTTTTGATTTGTTTAATACAAATTGAGAAATTAGATTATATTTACTCTTTCAATAAAAAAATAATACTAATTTAAGGAGACAATATTGAAAAAATTAAAAATTAATAATAGTGCATATCCAAAAAAATTAAAAGAAATTCCAAATCCACCAGAAAAATTATATGTAGAAGGAAATTTGAAAAATTTAGATTCTCCATGTTTAGCAGTAGTTGGTTCCAGAAATTGTACAGAATATGGGGAAAAATGGTGTAAATATTTTGTAAGAGAGCTTGTAAAATATGGAATAACAATTGTAAGTGGTATGGCTCTTGGAATTGATAGTATTGCTCATAAAACAGCTTTAAAATATGGTGGAAAAACAATTGCAGTTTTACCATGTGGATTTAATAATATTTTTCCTGAAGAAAATATTAATTTATATAAAAGAATAATAGAAAATGATGGAACAGCAATTACAGAGTATGACTTAAATAGTAAAGCTGGATATCAAAAGTTTTTACAAAGAAATAGAATTGTTAGTGGATTATCTATGGGAGTTTTGGTTGTAGAAGCAGCATATAGGAGTGGAACAACTGTTACAGCAAGACATGCTTTAATACAAAAAAGAGATGTTTTTTGTATTCCGCGGGAGTTTAGATAATCCAAAAAGTGTAGGAACAAATAATTTAATAAAAGAATTTGCACAAATTGTAACAACTCCTGAAGATATTTTATTAAAATATGGATATATAGAGCCTTTTGAAAATATGACAATTATATCGAAAGATTTAAATATTGAAAATGATATACCAGAAGAATATATAGACATATATAAAGTAATAACTGAAGAGCCTTTAGATATTAATGACATTGCTAAGAAAAGCAATAAGGATTTAAAAACTGTAATGTCAAAATTAACTATGTTAGAGTTAGAAGGCAAGATAAAAAAAGTTGCTGGAAATAGATATTTAAGAGGAGGAAAATAAAATTTTTACAAATAAACAAGAATTAGGAAAAGCAGGAGAAGATGTGAGTTGTATATATCTTGAACAAATCGGATACAGAATTATAGAAAGAAATTTTAACTGTAGGCAGGGAGAAATAGATATTATTGCAAAAGATAGAGATGAATATGTTTTTATTGAAGTAAAAACAAGAAGCAATATTCATTTTGGAAGACCCAAAGACGCAGTCAATGAACAAAAACAAAAACATATTTATCAAAGTACTAGATTTTATTTGTACTTACACAGATTAAACAATGCATTTGTAAGATTTGATGTGATTGAAGTTTATTTTTTTAATAATAGATACAAGCTAAAACATTTAAAACAAGTTGAAATAAAAGGTACTAGATAAGCTTTTATATCTATAGAAACAAATAATATTAAATATATATAGATAAATCTGAAAAAGTATAGTATAATAATTATAGGTGATATTATGAATATTTTAGAAGAAACAAAATATATAATGAATAAATACAAAGTCAAAGCAAATAAAAATCTAGGACAGAATTTCTTAATTGATGAACAGGCAATAAAAGATATTGTTGATGGTGCACAAATTACAAGTGAAGATTTAGTTATAGAAATAGGACCAGGTTTAGGAACTTTAACGGCTTTTTTGCTAGAAAAAGCAAAAAAAGTAATTTGTATTGAACTAGATAAAAAAATGATAAAAATATTAAATGATAGATTTATTGCATATGATAATATAGAGCTAATAAATGCAGATGTTTTAAGAATTGACCTAAACGAAATTATAAAACAAGAAAGAGAAAATAATAAAATAAGTAATGTCAAAATTGTTGCTAATTTACCATACTATATTACTACGCCTATAATAATGAAATTAATTGAAAGCAAATTAGACATTGAGAGTATTACTGTAATGATTCAAAAAGAAGTAGCTGACAGACTCATAGAAATTCCAAGTGGTAAAAATACTGGTGCTATAACATATACGATTTTTTACTATTGTGAAGGGAAAAAAATAAGAGAAGTTGAAAACACGTCATTTATCCCTATGCCAGAAATTACATCAGAGGTTATTAATTTAAAGCTAAGAAAAGAGCCTTATGTAAAGGTTGCAAATGAAAAGATATTTTTTAATATTATAAAAAGTAGTTTTATGCAAAGAAGAAAAACATTGCTAAATGCTTTAGTAAATGCGGGTATGTTTCAAAATAAAGAAGAAGGATTAGATTTTTTAAAACAACTTAACTTAAGTGAGAACATAAGAGCGGAAAATCTAAAAATAGAAGAGTTTGCTTTTTTGTGTAATTTATTTTGTGAAAAGTATTCCAAAAAACCTAAAAATATGATATAATATAAAAGATATTAATTTAGGGAGGAACTCATGAATCAAATTCTTGTTACAGAAAAATTATATGTAACTCCAGAATTAAAAAGAAAAAAGAAAATTTATAAATTTAATTTTATTATTTCTATTATATTAATAATAGTTTTGTTTTCTTTTTATGCTTATGCAGAATACGACAGAAATAAAAATGAAGACATTTCTCAAGATATTTTACATGGAATGGTAGTTGGAGAAGATGGTACTACAATCAGTGCAACTGATGACATATGGGTTATAGCTTTAGATGGAGGAGAAGATAAAGCAAATTTATATTCTTCACAAAAAGTTAATGATAGAATAAATAATGAAATCAATACACAAGAAAATAATGAGAGTAATGGAGCAAGCTCATCTGTTACTAATACAAGACGTACTGGAACATATAAAGCTGCAAATGGAAGAACATATTCAACAGTTGGCTCTATATCAATTCCATCTATAAATGTAAATTATCCTATTTTATCAGAAACAACAGATGCGCTATTAAAAGTCTCTGTATGTAAGTTTTGGGGTTGTGAACCAAATGAAGTTGGAAATTTGTGTATAGCAGGACACAATTATAGAAATAAAAAATTTTTTAGTAAAGCTATAAATCTGGTTGTTGGAGATATAATAGAAATAACAGATTTAAATGATCAAACAATACAATATTCGGTTTTTGATAAATATACTGTAGATCCAAATGATGTTAGTTGCACAAGCCAATTAACAAATGGTAAAAAAATAGTTACACTAATTACTTGTACAAACGATAGTCAACAAAGAGTAGTAATAAAAGCAGAAGCAATATAAAAAGATTTCTACTTATCTTTAGTAGAAATCTTTTTTAATTTTTTTTATTTTTTAATAAATAAATTAAGTCATTTAAAACATTTATCCCATTTCGCAAATCATCTTCTGAAAAATATTCCATATATTTTTTTGTTGTATCTAAAACCGTATCATCAAGTCCATATATTATATAATCTGCTGAATGACCACTTAAATCTCTAAGTTTTTTTATGCTTCTATACATTAAGTTTCCTTTTCCATCTTCTACTAAACCCAAAAATTGACTAGAGACACCAATTTGTTTTGCTAAATCAGATTTATTAAGTTTTAATTCGTTTTCTCTTATGTATTTAATTCTTTTTCCTCTAGAGATTTGAGCTTCTTTTTCAACAGAAAATTCATATTTTCTACTCATAATAAATAAATCCTTTCCTAAAAAAATATACATAAAAGAATATAATATAATAAACACAATCTAATAAGAAAAATAGATGTGTACTTCTAGTAAAAAATGAGATTATATGGTATATTTTAATTGTTTAAGAAATAATTGGAAGAGAGGAATATGAGAATAAAATGAAAGATATGCCAATGAAAATATTAATAATTGAAGATGATGTTAATGATTGTAATGCTTTTAAAAGATGTGTAGAAAAAAGAAAAGATATTGAAATTGTAGCAATAACAGATTCTGATACTGAAGGATTGCAACTTGTTAAAGTAAAACATCCAGAAGGAATTATTTTAGATTTAGAACTAAATGATAGTACAACAGGAAGTACGGATTCATTGGGATTTCTAAACAAAATAAAAGAGCTAAAATTAAATTATGAACCAATAATAATTGTTACAACCCATATTAATTCAAAAAGAACATATGAAATTCTTCATAGAAATGGAGTAGAACTTATTTTATATAAAGATCATCCGAAATATTCGCCAGATCATGTGCTAAATAATTTTATAGCACTAAGAAACGTAAATGTTATCAAAACAGAAAATATACAAGAAAAAATTGAAAATGAGGAAGAAAAAATATTAAATCTTATTAATGCTGAACTCAATTTGGTTGGAATAGCCCAAAAAATGGTTGGAAGAGAATATATTCGTGAGGCAATTTTGTATTTAGTACAAAATGATGAGAACAAAATAAATGTTACTCAGTATTTAATTAATAAATATAAAAAATCTCCAACGACAATTACAAATGGAATTCAAAACGCAATTAATTATGCATGGAGAATATCTGCAACAGAAGATTTAGAAAAGTATTATACTGCAAGAATAAACTATACTACAGGAGTTCCAACACCTATGGAATTTATTTATTATTATGTAGAGAAGATAAAGAAGGAAATTTAGTTTTTTAATCAAGACTTTTTTCCATTGGGTACAGTCCCATTTGAAAAATAGAAGATAGTTTTGCAAAAAAACAAGAAAGTACTTCCTATTTTTCAAGTGGGACAGTCCCCAATGAAAAAAATTAAAATTGAATACAAAAATAGAAAAATGCTTTACAAAAAATCGTAAAGCATTTTTTATATATAAAAATAGGTATTTCATAAACTATTTGAAAAAATAGATTTTATAAATGATAGAATTTTTCCAAGCTTAAAAGAGCGAGGTGAATAAAATGGTAGATAAAATCTGTTTGTTCTTGACTCATAAAATACAAAAAGAAATGCCTGAAGTGGATAAAGAAAGAGCTGAAGTAATAGATTATGGATTACATTTGCTTATAGGAGAGTTACCTAAAAATTTCATAATTCTGGGTATAGCGTATATTTTGGGGATTTTTAAGCTAACATTACTAACAGTAATTTTATTATTACCATACAGAGCAGTTTCTGGTGGATTTCATTTAAAAACACATTTAGGATGTATTATAGGAACAACTCTGATATATTGTGGTGTTGCAAAAATATCATGTTATATCGTTTTTTACAGCCAAATTTTAAAATATATAATAACATTATCAGTCTGGATTTTTGGAATGATAATGGTTCGTTTGTATGCACCAGCAGATACAGAAAATGTTCCGATATTATCACAAAAAGAGAGAAAACATAAAAAAATAATGTCATACATATTTTTAAGTATAGGTTTATTTGCATCTAGTGTAGTAACAAATAATGAAATTTCAAATATTTTACTTTTAAGCTATTTTGTTCAAAGTGTATCAATAACAAGATTTGCATATAAATTGACAAAAAATAAATATGGTTATGAAACATATATTGAACAAAAGATTTTACATACATAAACAAATTTATAAAAGATATTAAGCCGGCAATATCTTTTATTTAAGTTTAAAAATTAAGTAAAAAGGAGGGAAAATTATGTTAAAGTTATTAAAAACAATAGCTGAAAAATATGCAAAATCAACAAACACTACTTGTCATTTACTTTGGGCACTACATCAACCAAAGATGCCTGCTTCACTTATAAAAAAAGATTAGTAAAAAAGAGACATATTTGATAAAACTTTCAAATATGTCTTTTTTTTAATAATATATTTCAATAGTTTGCTCAAAATAAATTTTATCTTTAGCTGTGATTATATTAACATTATTGTTTCTATTTAATATTTGTTTTACTTCCCATAATCCCATACCAGAATGATTTATTTTACTTGTTTTTCCTTTTTCAAAAATTAAAGAAGTATCTACATCTTTATTACTATAAGAATTTTCGATTGCAATAATTTGTGTATTATTTCTTTGTGAATCTCTAAATAAAATATTAACTTGTTTTTCATCAGAGTCTTTAGCAGCTTCTAGGGCATTATCTAACAAAATTCCAAGTATTCGAGAAAAATCATATATTGTCATTTTTAATTTTTGTAAATCAAAAAAATATTCTAAATGAATTTCAACATTATATTCATTTGCTTTTTTATATTTGGACATTAATAAGTTGTAAATACCAGAATTGTTTATAAGCTCTGGATTTAGTAAAGCTAACTCATTAACTTTTTCACAATCTTTTTGTAAATTTTTATAATAAACTTTTAATCCATCTAAATCATTGTTTAGAATATATCCGCCTATTATAAATATCATATTATCAAAATCATGTTTAAAAGCTTTAACATTATCATACAAATAGGATAATGTAGCATTATAGCTTTCAGCGGTTTCTAAATCCCTAGTAGTTATTTGTAATTTCATAGTTTTACTCAAACTGTAAAAGCTAATAAAGAAATATGAAAACAAGGATATAAAATTAAAAAAAGTAAAAATAAAAGGTAATATATCTGTATAAAAAACGGTAATTGATAGTTGGACACATAAAGTCAAAAGGGCAAACAATAGATTTAAAAGAATAATCTTTTTATTTTTTGAATTAAAATCTTCTTTTAAATTAATGTTTAAATCAACATGTTTTAATAAGAAGATTAAAACATATATACAAAAATATAAGATGCATTGATATATAAATCTATATAGTGGTATAAATTCTAACTGTTCATAGGTTAAATTAGAAATTATTAAAATTGGTTTTAAAATTAATGTTCCTGTTAGAGCAAATATTACTGTTGGTATAATTACAGCTAAAATGCTTTTGATTAAATTTAAGTTAAAATCTATTTTAATAATAATAAACATTGTTATATAATTTAAAAAAATATTAAAAGGGCTAGGAATTATAAATTCAACAAATAATGATATTATAATAAAGCTAATAACATATAAGTTTTTTTGTTTATTATTATAGCTAATGTGTAAAATTTGTGTAAATAGTTCAAATACTAAAATAGATTCTATGATAATTGTGGGAGATAAAAAAAGATTAATAGTTTTTGAATGTTCGGTTGTAAGTACATTCCAGATATTAGAAAATATTTCCATTTAATTCTACTCCTTTCATAATTTCTTTTTTATATTTAGGTCCAATTTCACAAGTAGTATTATTTTTAAAATATATTAAATTAGCAACTGGCTCAAGTTTATCTATATTATTAACATTCGCAATAAAAGATTTATGACATCTTACAAAATTGTTAGGTAATTGATTTTTTAGTTTTGCAAATGAACTATAAACTTCATAATCTCTCGATGGAGTATGAAAAATAACCTTCATACCATCACGTTTTATATATTGAACTTCATTTTCATTTATTATAGTGTTTTTATTGTTTAATTTTATATATTTATTAGCATTCATAGTTCCTTTTATATCTGAAAAAAGCCTTAAAACTGTTTCTTCAAGTCGTTCTTTTGTTATAGGTTTGCAGATAAAATCAAAGGTTTTACATTGATATGCTAAAAAAACAAATTCAGGATGTGCTGTTGCAAATATTATGTAGCAATCTTTATTATTTTCTCTTATTTTATTTGCAATATCTAATCCAGCAGATTTTGAACTTAACTGAATATCTAAAATTAAAACATCAACTGGATTACTTTTTATATACTCTAATAATTCTTTTTCAGTAGGTGTTTTAAAAACTATCTCAACATCCAAATCATTTTTTAAAAATATTGATTCGAGCATTATAGATAATTGATTTAAGGTATTTTGATTATCATCACATAATATAAATTTTAACATTATTTTATCTCCTGTTTAAATTCTGCAGAAAATTATTTAAAACAATAATTATACAACATATATATTATTTTATCATAAAATACGTGTCGAATGATGTCAATATCTGTAATAGTGTAAATTAGAAAATATGAACTAAAAATGATTTATGTTTTTGAATTTGATATATTATATTGTGTATAAAAAATAAAAACTAAATAATATGAAGCAGGATATACAAGTAAAATTTTAGATATTTTAAAAGAAAAAAATGTGCAAGGAACTTTTTTTATAACAGCACATTATTTAAATACAGCTTCAGATTTGGTTGAAAGAATGATAACTGAAGGTCATGTTGTCGGAAATCAATTACCTC
>ODAI014045970.1_pt1 | contig 20913 bp, 16 predicted proteins | sample 1539321 | NCBI WGS metagenome assembly ODAI01 (sample SAMN02144231, study PRJEB22623) | gut metagenome | biome: sheep rumen | host: Ovis aries | place: New Zealand
ATGCACACCGCCAATCGAGAATGTTCTTCTAGCCATTGCTTTCCTCCTTTTTTACTTCAACGACCTTAGCTGCTTCAGCCGCTGCGGCAGCAGCCTCACGGGCCTTCTTCTGACGTTCCAGGATCCTGGCCTTCACAGCCTCCTTGTCAAGCGGTTTCGGGAAATTGACCCCATGGATCGCTCCGGTAGGGCACATCGCCTCACACTCACGGCAAAGCTTGCACTTCTCGAAGTCGATGTATGCCACATTGTTCTCTAAAGTAATGGCATCATGGGTGCAGGTCTTCTGGCATATTCCGCAGCCGATGCAAGCGTTGGCGCATGCCTTCTTGACGGAAGGTCCCTTGTCCTTATTGACGCAGGAGACAAACTCCCTCATTCCGCGAGGGCCTTTCTTCCGAAGCTCGATAATCGCCTTCGGGCAAGCCTTCACGCAGGCACCGCAAGCAGTACACTTCTCCTCATCCACAACCGGAAGACCGGTCTCAGGATCCATCGAAAGGGCACCGAACTTACAGGCGGCGACGCAATCTCCGCAACCAAGGCAGCCATAGGAACAGCCTGTGTCTCCAGCGTACAGTGAAGCCTTGACCTTGCAAGAAATTGAGCCATCGTACTCGCTGGTCCTTGGCCTGGCGGCACAAGTGCCGTTACAACGGACCACAGCCACCATCGGAGCCTTCTCTTTGATCTCATAGCCGAGGATCTCGGCGACCTTCTTCATCGTCTCGTTGCCTCCGACCGGACAGAAATGATTGTCCAGGTTCGGGGCCTTCACGGCAGAATCCGCGAAAGCATGGCAACCGGCGAAACCGCAGCCACCGCAATTAGCTCCAGGCATGACCTTCTCTACCAGCTCAATGCGAGGATCCTCAACGACCTTGAAGCGCTGCGCGACAAGATAGAGGGTCAACGCGAGCAACAGGCCGAGACCCGAGATGATCGCGATGGTCCAAATAATTGTTGTTGTCATAAAAGCTTTATATGATTTTATCTTTTCTTTATGTAAAACTCGTATCCCTCAGCGAGACGATCCCTAAGGAAATACAATACAAGATAGTACAAGGCGACCCCGAGGATGGAAAGCCCTCCAGTCGCAAGTTCGCCAAGTCCAATCTTTGGCAAAGATAATATTAAAATCAGTAATATCAGCGCGGGAAGCGCATAAGAAAGCAGCACAGCTTTCATTCCGGCTTTCCTCGCGAGGCATACCTCCACCTCATCTCCGACATGATAATCGCCGAAACCCCTGTCAGGGACTTCGACGATCTTCTTTACGGACTCGGACATCCCGCACAGACCAGCGGCATGACAAGAGGCGCAAGCGGATTCCGAGACAATCTCAACGCTGACAGACCCACTGTCCACAGCCACGATCTTGCCCTTATGGGAAACAGCGTCAGCCATCGTTACTTGGTCAAACTTGTGAAAGGATACTTCAGTCCCTCATAACTGTACAGCCGCCCGCGGACCTGACCGATCTTCAAAGGAGCCAGGAAATACACCGGGACCCTGTTGGCATCGTCAGAGAACCAGGCATAGAGGCTGTTCTCACCGTCGAAGGTCTCACCCTTGGGCATCTCAAAACCGAATTTGTGGGCACGAACGACACCTTTTCCTGAGATCTTCTGGTTCTCGACTCCGTAATAACGGAAATAGATGTCACGGATGTGGTGATCGACCGCATAAGTCATGGGATACCTTCCTCCGGGAGTGAGCTTCGACAGATCCATGTTGCGGACAATGAACAGCATGGTGGCGATGTCGAAGGTGCACTCATCCTTAGGCAGCTCGACAGTGAACTCACCCTTGCGGGAATTGTTGATCTGGGCGTCGATGTGGTCAGACTTATATACGTAAAGGTTTTTACACCAATAGCTTCCCTCCACACAATCCCTGGAGAACTTCAAAGGGCGGAAAGTGTCGGTAGAGAACCAGCAATCGAAATCCTCCTTAAGCTTGAAGACAGACTCGTAGATTTTCTGGGTCTTTCCTCTAAGGTAGCCATGGTAACAGCTCTTGCCATTAAGGACAGTAGAATCCAGCTTCATGGTCGCCTGGGCTACATCGGCATTGATAATGCCCCATTTATAGTGGATGGTGAACACCAGCTTCTCTCCTCCCTTGAAGGCAATCTTATCCTTATCCAGATTGACCGGGAGGCATTTTTTGTTGTCAGCAGCCCCTAAAGAGAGGCCGGCTGTGATGAACAAGGCGGTCAAAGCCGCAAGCAGTCTTGATAGTCTCATCAGAAATCAGGGTTTTGATCGAACTCACTGTTCATTGCAGATTCCGTGCCCATCGACTCAGCCTGGGCCGCGAGAGTGTCGCCAGGCTCAACAAATCTGACCTGCTCGGCCTTAAAGAGCATATCCAGGTCACAAACTTCACCATTTCTGTGCTTCGCGATGATGATCTGGGTCGTCTCCTTCCCGTCAGGGGTCTCTCCCAATCCAACATAATCAGGCCGGTGTATGAATATTACCATGTCGGCATCCTGCTCGATGGAACCGGACTCGCGAAGATCTGAAAGCTGGGGCTTGCCGGAGCCGCCAGTCCTCTGGACAGCGTTCCTTGAAAGCTGGGACAGGGCTATGATCGGCACATTAAGCTCTTTTGCGGTCGCTTTAAGAGTCCTTGAGATTGCCGCGACCTCCTGCTCCCTAAGTCCTCTGAGTTCGGCAGGACCCTGCATAAGCTGGAGATAGTCCACAATCACGAGGCGGACATCTTTTGACTTGACGAGGCGTTTGACTTTGGTGCGGAATTCCATAAGTGGAATACTCGGAGTGTCGTCGATGTAAAGAGGGGCTTTCGAAAGGGCGGCCAGCCTGGTCTCAAGCTGCTGCCAGTCCCATGGATCCAGTTTGACTCCTCCTTTGAGCTTATCGGCCGGAAGCCCGGACTCGGTGGTCATAAGCCTCATAACCAGCTGGAGGGCTGACATCTCAAGAGAGAACACAGCCACAGGCATGTTGTGGTCGACAGCGGCGTTTCTCGCGAGATTCAAGGCGAAAGCGGTCTTACCGACAGAAGGCCTGGCGGCGAGGATAATCAGATCGGATTTCTGCCAGCCCTGGGTCACACGGTCAAGAGAAGGGAAACCGGAAGGCACACCGCTCAACCCAGTCTTGTTCTGGTTCTTCTCGATCTCCCGCATCGCGTCGTTGATGATAGAACCGACCTCCTGGACATCCTTTTTCAGATTGCTCTGGATGGCGTTGTAGACTTTGGACTGAGCCTCGTCGATGAGTTGGTCGACTTTGACCGAATCATCGTAAGAATCCCTTAGGATCTCGTAAGAAGCGGTAATCAAGTCCCTCTGGATGCTTTTCTGCTTGAGGATCTTGACATAGTACTCGATGTGGGCCGCGGCGCCGACCTTCTCCGAAAGGCCTACCAAGGCCACTGGGCCACCCACGGTCTCAAGATTGCCTTTTTCCCTGAGTTTGGCGCTTACAGTGACGATGTCAACCGAAGTGTGCTCATTCACCAGCTCAGACATCGCCTCGTAGATCATCTTGTGACGAGGGTCGTAGAAACATGAAGGCGTAAGCTCCTCAAGCGCCATGTCGACGGATGAGGGCTCGATTAGCATAGCGCCGAGGACAGCCTCTTCGACTTCAAGGGCTTGAGGCGGTTTGTTCCCCATCTCAAGCCCTATAGTGTCCAGGTTGACTGCCTGGGCCTTTCTCCTTGAGGATTTTCCAGGCTGGTCAGGCATAACTGTGATTGTCTATTCGAAATCCGGATTGACTATGATTCGTCCGCAATGTTCGCAGATGATCAGCTTCTTGTTGGAAGCGATATCTACAAGACGCTGCGGGGTGATGGTGCTGAAGCAACCTCCGCAGGAGTCTCCATTGTACACGGAGACCACGGCGAGGTGGTTGTGGACACTGGCGCGAATACGGTCATAAGCGCTCATGGTCCTGGGATCGATCTTGGCCGCGCACTCCTTCCTCTTCTGCTCAAGTTTCTCCTCCTCTTTCGATGTGGACTCGACGATGGTAGCGAGCTCTTCTTTCTTGGCTTTGAGGTCCTCGCTACGGATGGCGATGAAATCCTTCAGGTTATCCTGGTCCGCCTTCTTCTCCATGATAGCGGTCCTGGTGTCATTGATGGTCTTCTGGGCGATCTGACGGAGAAGTCCCTGATTCTCAATCTCTTTGTTGATGGAGTCATACTCACGGCTGTTGGAGATGTCATCCAACTGCTTCTGGTATTTCTCGATCTGAAGGTCGCAGTCGACGATATTCTGCTTGTTCTCGGCGATGGTCTGGTTGAACACGTCAATCACAGCCGCACCCTGGGCGAGACGAGCCTTAAGGTCCGCCACCTCTTCCTCAAGAGCCTCCACCTCAGAGGGAAGCTCGCCGCGGAGCTGGACGATCCTGTCGATTGCCGAATCGGCCTCCTGAAGAGCGTACAGGGTCTTGAGTTTCTCCTCGACGCTAATCTCGGAGTCGGCGAAATTCTTCTGCAAGGAGACGAAAGTCTCCCTCTCGTCTATAGGTGTCTCAACTTTCTTGATTTTCTTGGTTGCCATAGTAGCTATTGAAATCTGACTGTTCTAATAATAAAAAACCGGATTGCTCGCCCTTAGCTTCTCGCTGGTACGGATTGCAAAGGTAGGAAATTTTTTCCTTAAGAGAGAAAATAATACATCGCAAATTTCCACTTCCCCTTCGAAATGGCCTATATCAATGACCATAAAGTTCTTAGGAGTGAAGAAACGATGGTATGTGATATCCCCGCAGATATACGCCTGGGCGCCCGCGTCCATGGCTTTCCCGATCAGGGAAGAGCCTGAGCCACCGCACATGGCAACCCTGCTAATCGGGATATCAAGCGGCCTGGAGCAACGGACTACAGAAAGGCCGAAACAAGATTTCACATATCCGATGAATTCTTTGGCTTCCATCGGCTCAGGAAGGTTTCCGACAGCTCCGAAACCAATCCCGTCCGACTCCTGGTCAAGAACCTCGACATTCTTGAGGCCTAGACGTCTGGCCATAATCCCGCTAACTCCTCCGATAACCTTATCAGCGGTAGTGTGAGCGGCATAGACGGCGATTCCGGCGGACACAGCCTTAATCACAGCGAGCCCGACAGGATCCTCAGGAGCGATCGTCTTGATTCCTCCATAGATAAGGGGATGATGGGTGACAATCATGTCAGCGCCGTAAGCAATAGCTTCGTCAACCAGCTCAGGAGTGCAGTCGAACCCGACAAGGACTCCTTTGACCTCCTGTTCGGGAGAGCCGATAATCAGCCCGCTGTTGTCCCAACTCTCCTGGATCGGCAGAGGAGCGAACTCCTGGATTGCCGATGTGATATCTCTCACTATCATAGCGACTTCTTGACTTCGACAAGCTGGCTCCTGATCTCCTTAAGGCTGTCCAGGACCTTTACCCTGCCCTCAACTTTCTGCCTCTCGGCGGCGAGTTTCTTGGACGCGCCCTCCAAGGTCAACCCTTGCTCTTTGACAAGGAGATGGACTTGCTTCAAGCAATCAAGGTCCTCCGCGGTGTACAACCTGTTGCCCTTGGCGTTCCGCTTGGGTTTGATGTATTTCGGGAACGAGTTGGACCAAAACCTCACCAGAGATGTGCTCTCACCCAGAAGCTCGGACACTTCGCCGATAGTGTAATATAATTTCTCCATATAATATATTTAATCCATTGATTGCCCTGTGTTGGAAGACATGAACAGCATCCCCATATAGTCCTCGGGAGTGACCGAGGCGAACATGTAATTAAGAGGATCCATCCTCAATGAGTCTTTCCTGACCTCATAGTGCAGATGCGGCGCGAAAGAATTGCCCGACATTCCCACTTGTCCTATCTGCTTGCCTCTCTGGACTTTCTGTCCCCTGCTCACCCTTGTGTTCTCCAAATGGGCATAGCTGGTGACATAGCCGTTGCCATGGTCGATAGCCACGACATTGCCAAGGCCCTTTGAAGAATGGTCGACATATTTCACGACCCCGTCAGCCGCCGCGTAGACCGGCTCCCCCTGCTGGGAGATGAGGTCGAGCCCTCCATGATTGGCCGGCACCTTGTAGAAAGGATTGATTTTCTGGCCGATAGACGCACCCGTCCTAGCATAGGAGAACGAACCGAGAGGGATGGTCATAGGAGGGAGTTTCTTCACTCCGCCACTGTCCAATGCGGCCATAACCCTGGCCAGGTTATTCTCGACCCTGTTGGAAGCGATTTCAAGCAAATCCAACTTCTTGCCGACATATTCGACTATATCCTTGTCTTCGACAGAATCAATCGCCGATAGGAGTCCATCAGGATACATGCTGCCCAGATCAGGCGAATCTGAATTGAAAAGCTGGCGGTAAATCTCCTGGTCCTTCTCTTTGAGTCCCTCCAGAACATCACCGACAAGCTCCTCTTTGCGAAGCATCTCGGCATACATTTGCTCATACATCTGGATATCCCTCTTAAGGGCGCGCTCAGAGTCTGTGCTGACCAAAAGGGAAAACACCACATAATAGACCACCGCGAGAGATGCCGTGACAAGGAAATACCCCAAGGCCTTCTTGGTCACCGACCAGACGGAACGGGTGACCTTCCGGAATTCCATCCGGCTTTTATCGAACACGTATTTCTCACCGTCTGCCATAAGCCTCTACCTGCGTGTCACACTGAAAGAACGCCTGGTAGGCATGGTCTCATTCTCCTTCTCCTGACGGTTCGTCATCGCGATATAGTCCTGTTTGGACATCGAGAGATCAAAATAATTCATCGGATTGACCCTCTCTCCTTTGTAGAACACCTCATAATGGAGATGGGGGCCGCTGGCCCTTCCTGACTTGCCGCTCTCGCCTATCTTGTCTCCCCTCTTGACCTTCATCCCCTCAATCACAGTCATCCTGTCGAGGTGGGCGTAACGTGTCTTGTAACCGAACCCGTGATCGATGTTGACGCAGTTGCCGTAACCGAAGAAGTCATATTCCACAGACTCGACAACTCCGTCACCAGTGGCGAAAACAGGATTGCCGACCTTCATGGCAAGGTCGACTCCGGTGTGGAGCCTGGACTCACCCGTGAAAGGATCCGTCCTGTATCCGAACTGGCTGGAGAGGTTGTACTTGGAAGGATCAGGAATGATCGGCGGGACCGCCGGGATGCATGACGCCATGTCACCGGCGCGTTTGGAGACCGCCGCCACCTCGTCGAACGACTTGCTCTGGACATAGGTCATCCTAGTCAGCTTATCAATTCTCAAAGCGGTGTTCTTCAAAGTGTTGGTAGGCTCCAGCCCATCCAGGAACGCGTACCTGTCCACTCCACCGATACCAGCGGTGCGGATCGAGGCGGGAATCTCATTCATTCCGAATATGGATCTGTAGATATCGTCATCCCTTATCCTCAAAGCGTCCAGATTGCTCTCATAACGGTCCAGGCGGGAGTTCATCAAATCAATTCGAGCGTCCCAACGGGCCATCTCGGCCTTAAGGAGAGCCGTCTTGGGAAGATCAATCCCAAGAACCGACGTGAAAACCCACAAATATAGCACCGACAGTCCTACACTACCGGCGACGAGAAGGAGCCCCTTGATCAATTTCGATTTCAAAGACACGTCTTTGATCTCATAGAGAAGGGTCTCCGGATTGAGAATATATTTTCTCATAGCTCGCAAATATACCCTTTTTTGCTATAAATCGCTAAAAATGTTATAATTTTGCTATTTCCGTGCCAAAAAGGGACAGATAAACGATGAATACAGCTAAAGAGATAAGACAACAGTTCCTGGATTTCTTCGAGTCCAAGGGACATCTGGTGGTGCCTTCGGCCCCCATGGTAGTGAAGAATGACCCGACTTTGATGTTCACCAACGCCGGTATGAATCAGTTCAAGGACATATTCCTTGGCAATTCCGCCCCTAAGTCCAAAAGGGCGACCGACTCACAGAAATGCCTCAGAGTCAGCGGAAAACATAATGACCTTGAAGCCGTCGGCCATGATGGACGCCACCACACGATGTTCGAGATGCTCGGAAACTGGAGTTTCGGTGACTACTTCAAGGAGGAGGCGATCGCTTGGGCGTGGGAGCTTCTGACCGAGGTCTACAAGATCGACAAGACCAAGCTTTACGCCACCGTTTTCGAAGGATCAGCCGATGACGGCACCGAGATGGACTCCGAGGCTCTCGAGGCTTGGAAGAAGCACCTTCCGGAAGACCATATAGTATATGGTAACAAACATGACAATTTCTGGGAGATGGGCGACACCGGTCCTTGCGGACCTTGCAGCGAGATCCATATCGATCTCAGGAGCGACGAAGAGATCGCCAAGATTCCCGGCAGAGATATGGTCAACACCGACAACGACCAGGTGATAGAAATCTGGAACCTGGTGTTCATGCAGTATAACCGCAAGGCTGACGGCTCCCTCGAGCCCCTTCCCGCCAAGAACATCGACACCGGAATGGGATTCGAAAGGCTCTGCATGGTACTCCAAGGCAAGGCCAGCAACTACGACACCGACGTGTTCTCCGGAATGATCCACAAGATCGAGGAACTTTCCGGGCATAAATACCACGAGTCATCCAAGACCGAGGTCGCGATGAGGGTCATCGCCGACCACATCCGCGCGATCGCTTTCTCGATCGCCGATGGCCAGCTGCCTTCAAATGTCAAGGCCGGTTATGTAATCAGGAGGATTCTCCGCAGGGCTGTCCGTTACGGATACACCTTCCTCGGATTCGAGGAACCCTTCCTTTGCGCCCTCGTTCCCCAGCTTATAGAGGACATGGGCGAGGCCTATCCTGAGCTTGTGAAACAGCGCCAGCTCATCGAAAGTGTCATCCGTGAGGAAGAGCTTTCCTTCCTTAGGACTCTCGACAGGGGCATCAGGATGATGGATGACTATATGGCCAAGAACGCTGACACCAAGTCAATTCCCGGAGTCGACGCTTTCATCCTTTACGACACTTACGGTTTCCCGATCGACCTCACCGGCCTGATCGCCGCTGAAAACGGCTACACTGTCGACATGGACGGCTTCAATGTCGAACTACAGAAGCAGAAAGAGAGGGCCCGCAACGCCACCGCCAACGAGTTCGGTGACTGGACAGTCTTCGTGGATGGAGAAGAGGAGGCCTTCCTTGGATATGACAGTCTCCAGATTGAGGGAGTTAGGCTTCTGAAGCACCGCACCGTAAAGCAGAAGAACAAGACTATGATCCAGCTGGTCTTCGACCGCACTCCCTTCTACGCCGAGATGGGTGGACAGGTCGGTGACACCGGCGTGGCCATTTCCGCCAGCGGCGAGGAGATCCGGATCCTCAACACGGTCAAAGAGAACAATTTGACAGTACATATCGCCGAGCGTGTCCCTGAGGACTGCGAAGGAGCGTTCACTTTGAAGGTCGATGGCGCCCGCCGCCTTAAGATCGCGGCCAACCACACCGCCACCCACCTTCTGGACAACGCTCTCAGGCAAGTGCTCGGAACCCATGTCGAACAGAAAGGCTCATTCGTCGGGCCGGACTATTTCAGGTTCGACTTCTCCCATTTCTCAAAAGTCACGGACGAGGAGATCCGTAAGGTTGAGCATCTTGTCAACTCAATGATCCGCAACGATTTCCATCTTGAGGAAAAGAGAGATGCCACGATGGAAGAGGCTCTCGGGATGGGGGCTATCGCCCTATTCGGTGAGAAATATGGGGATCGTGTCAGGGTCGTTAAGTTCGGTCCCTCGGTCGAGCTTTGTGGCGGAACCCACGCCACCTCAACCGGCAGGATCGGTTTCTTCAAGATCGTTTCCGAATCAGCTATCGCCGCCGGTGTCAGGAGGATTGAGGCCTTGACCGGTGAAGCCGCCGAAAATCTTCTCGACACAGTTTCCGACACCCTCAAAGGCATCAGGGAGATGTTCAACAACGTGCCGGACATCACCGCAGCCGTTACCAAGATGATCGGTGAGAACAGCGACGCCCGCAAGAAACTTGAGGAATATGCAAAGGAGAAGGCCGCTGCCTTCGCCAGGGTCCTGGCCGAGAATTCGGAACAGATCAATGGTATAAATATTGCGACCTTCAACCGCGACGTCGACCCGTCCATGTTCCGCGAGGCCGCGGCCATCCTCCAGAAGGAGGTGACCAATTTCGCCCTCGCGGCCGCTTTCGAGCATGACGGAAAGCCGCAGCTGCTTCTGATGTACTCCGCAGACCTCGTCGCAGCCGGCCACAACGCAGCCGCCGACATAAAGGAGGCCGCCCGGTTCATCCAAGGTGGAGGAGGCGGACAGCCATTCCTCGCAACCGCGGGCGGTAGGAACACAGCCGGATTGAAGGAAGCTTTGGATAAATTGGTGGAGGTTATCACCAGGTAAATGAAGAAGATCGACAAGTACATACTGACCTCGTTCATAGGACCGTTTTTCATGATCCTATTGGTCGTCATATTCATCCTGATGATGCAGACCCTTTGGGTCTATATTGACGAGTTGGTCGGTAAGGGCTTGGGCTTCAAGGTTATAGCCGAATTCCTCTTCTGGGGTAGCTGCACCATCCTGCCACTGGCCCTCCCGTTGGCCACCCTACTGGCCTCGATGATGACCCTGGGCAATATGGGCGAAAACAACGAGCTCATCGCCCTTAAGGCGGCCGGAGTCTCCGTGGCAAGGGTGATGACCCCGGTCATGATAGCCTCTGTATTCATCAGTATCGGAACCTATTTCGTTATCAATGAATTGGTTCCGGTGGCCTTCAACCAGATCTACACCCTTCGTGACGACATCAAGAGAACCAAGAACGAGATCAAAATCCCGGATGGAGTGTTCTACGATGGTGTTGATGGATATGTGCTGAGGGTCGACAACACTGACGACAAAGGGATGATGCATGGGGTGATGCTTTACGACCATAACGGGAAGGGCAACACCAGGTTAACCATCGCCGACTCCGCCGAGATACGCCTTTCGAAGGACAAGTCGTACCTGACGATAAAGATGTACGACGGGACCAACTATCAGGAAACCAACGAGAAAGCCTACAGGGACACATCCCTCCAGCTCCAAAAGATCCTATTCAGAAAGCAGGAGATGTTGGTGACCCTCGAGAACTACGCCTTCCAGAAATCCGATAGCGCTCGTTTTGGAGACCAGGTCAAGACCCTGCCTCTCGCTCAGCTTAAGGAGAACAAGGTCCTGCTCATGAACGAGAGGGACAGTGTCAAGTCCCATCAGCTGCTGGCGACCGCGGCCACTTATCTATTCAACTTGAACTCCCAGCTCGACACTACCGCCAAGGGAATCACCCATAACTTCGAGGCCAAGGACTTTTTGGTGTTCTCGGACCCCTCGGCTCATGCCGGGGCTTTGGAGAGGGCGGCCAACAGCGCCCAACAGCTCCAATCCAACCTGCAGTCTTATGAATATGGAGCCTTTGACTATACAGTGAAGCTCCGGTGGACATTCCTGGAGTTCTTGCGCAGATACGGCCAGGCGATCGCCTGCTTCATCATGTTCTTCATCGGCGCCCCTCTGGGAGCCTTGATCCGCAAGGGCGGGCTCGGAGTCTCAGCCATCGTGGCTATATTGTTCTTCGTGCTTTATTACATTGTCGACATCACCGGAGTGAAGCTCGCGAGGGACGGTAGCGTCAGCGCCTGGGTAGGAGCGTTCATGTCGTCGGTAGTCATGCTAGCGATAGGAATATACTTGACTTCCAAGGCCATACACGACACTGACATGTCCAATGTCGACTCCATCAAGAACTGGTGGAGGAAGGCCAAGAGTACCGTTCTGGGCCTGTTCAGAAAGACAAGGATTGTCTATATGGGTACTCCGGAGTTCGCTGTCGCTCCCCTGAAAGAATTGCTTGACAAGAATTATAAGGTTGTCGCTGTGGTTACCGTGGCTGACAAGCCCAGCGGGCGTGGACAGAAGGTGAACGAGAGCGCCGTTAAGAAGTTCGCTACCGAAAGGGGTATCCCTGTCCTTCAGCCAGTGAAACTCAAGGATCCGGAATTCTTGGCCCAGCTCAAGTCCTTCAAGGCCGATTTGTTCATCGTGGTCGCGTTCAGGATGCTTCCTGAGGAGGTCTGGAGTATGCCGAAGCTCGGGACGTTCAATCTCCACGCCTCACTTCTGCCGCAGTACCGCGGCGCCGCTCCTATCAACTGGGCCATAATCAATGGTGAGCTGAGGACCGGAGCCACTACCTTCATGATTGACAAACAGATTGACACCGGAGGCATAATCTTGCGCCAGGATGTCACAATCGGCAAGGATGAGACGGCTGGGGAACTCCACGACAAACTGATGGAGATTGGTGCCGAGATGGTTGTCCAGACCACTCAGGGTATCATTGAGAAGAATGTCGAAACGAGGGTCCAGAAGAGTTTCATCCAGGGTTCCGAGGTTCTCAAGCCGGCTCCGAAGCTCACCCGTGAGCTTTGCCATATCGACTGGGACGACTCCACGAAGCATGTCTACAACCTCATCCGAGGTCTCAGTCCTTATCCCGCGGCCTTCACGGAACTCGTTAAAGACGGTTCCGCTTCCCTCCAGCTCAAGATCTACTCCGCCGAGCCAGTGACTTCCGTCAATGAATTGCCGTCAGGAAGGGACGGTGGTTCAGACGCCTCGCTCCGCTCGGCCCCACCGCTCGCGTCGCAAAGCGCCGCTCCGGTCCCCCCTCTTACAGTGCCGAGGGTGGCATGGCCTTCACCCACCGTCCCTTCCATGACGGCGACACCTGGCAAGATTATCTCTGATGGGAAGTCGTATTTGTGGATTATGACAAGAGACGGAGCTATTTCGTTGAAGGAAGTGCAGTTGGCCGGCAAGAAGAGGATGGGTATCGAGGCGTTCCTGCTGGGCTTCCGTGACCCGGAAACATTTTCCACCACCCCAGGCACCTCCAAAGCCGAGATCGCCAAGACAAAGGTCGCCCAATGAGCACCGCCGTTATCATAGGAGGCGGAGACTTTCCCCGCAAGCCATATCCCCGCGAACTCATCCGACGCGCGGACATCATAGTCTGCTGCGACGGCAACGCCCTGAAAGCCTTCCTGCGGAACCGCGAGGCCATATTCGGAAACGACAACAGGAGACCAGACGCCATCGTGGGTGACATGGACTCTATGTCCCCGAAGCTCGCCAAGGAATATTCAAACCTCCTAGTCAAAATCGAGGAACAGGATGACAACGACCAGACCAAGGCCTTGCACCACATCCTGGATCACTATCCCGATGTCGACACGATCCACATTCTGGCAGCCACCGGAAAGCGGGAAGACCACACTGTCGGCAATCTCGGCCTGCTGATGGAATACGCCCGCACCCTTCCATCCTGCCGATCTCTTCCCCAGATCGACATGATCTCCGACTACACCACCGCCTTTGTCGTCACGGACAGTTGTGACCTTATTCTCGGCCGAGGGAGGAAGATCTCCCTGTTCAGCCCGGACAATTCCCTGAAACTTAAATCCAAAGGCCTTGTGTGGCCCACCGACAATGTCATCTTCGACAATTGGTGGCCTGCCACCCTCAACCGGACAGATGATGATACCATCCACCTCGATTTTTCTCACAAATCATTGGTACTCATTATCGTCGATTAACCATTTTTTTGATTATATTTGTCAAATAGGACAATAATATATATCAAATATGCTAAAGAAAATAAGAGTCATCCTGGCGGTCCTCTTCTTCGTGGCCGTCACCCTGCTCTTCCTTGACTTTACCGGCGCAATCCACCACTGGCTCGGTTGGGTAGCAAAAATCCAGTTCCTGCCGGCCGTGCTGGCCATCAACCTGGTGGTTATCATCGCCTTGCTGGTCTTGACCATCCTCTTCGGCAGAATCTACTGCTCGGTAATATGCCCTCTGGGCGTGTTCCAGGACGGTGTGGCCAATTTAAGCAAGAAGGGGAAGAAAGGCAAGTATTCGTATTCAAAGGAACTCAAGTGGCTCCGCTACGGAGTTTTTGCCCTGTTCGTGATCGCCCTGATCGCCGGCCTCAACTCTCTGGTGGCGCTTCTGGCGCCCTACAGTGCTTGGGGAAGGATCGTCCAGAACTTCCTGGCTCCAGTCTGGCAGTGGGGTAACAATCTGTTCGCGTCGATAGCCGAAAAGCATGAGAGCTACGCCTTCTACACCAAGGAGGTTTGGCTGAAGAGCCTTCCGACATTTATCATCGCCGCTGTCACACTGGTCGCCATCGTGATTCTGGCATGGAAGAACGGCAGGACCTATTGCAATACGATCTGTCCTGTAGGAACGACGCTGAGCTTCTTCTCACGCTTCGCCATGTTCCGTCCTGTCATCGACGCCTCGAAGTGCAAGAGCTGCCACCTTTGCGAGCACAAGTGCAAGGCGGCGTGTATCGATATCGATGGGGGCAAGAAGATTGATTACTCTCGTTGCGTGGACTGCTTCAATTGCATCGACAATTGCAAGTTCGACGCGCTTCATTATCGCTTCGCCTGGGGCAAGACCGCCGGCGAGGCGTTCGAACGGCCAAGGGCGGTGTCGGACGACATCACCGCTCCGGTGGACAAGACTAGAAGGGCGTTCATGATCGGAAGTGCCTTAGCGTTAGGTGGTTCCGCATTATCAAGCGTCAAGGCCCTGGCGCAAACAGAGCCGGCCGATGACACACCTGTCGAGATCGAAGGAGAAGGCGGATTCGCCGACATCATCCCCAAGGTCGCTCCCAAACGCACGGTCTCGATCACTCCTTTCGGATCTGAGAGCGTGAAATCATTCTACAGCCACTGTACAGCCTGCCAGCTATGTGTGGCCGTATGCCCCAACAATGTCCTTCGGCCATCCAAAGACCTGAAGCACCTGATGCAGCCCGAGATGTCCTTTGAGAGAGGCTATTGCCGTCCCGAATGCGTCAAATGCTCAGAAGTATGTCCCGCCGGAGCGATCCTTAAGATCACTCCCGAGGAGAAGACCCAATGGAAGGTCGGAACCGCAAAGATCGCCCCTTGGCTTTGCCTTGTCGATAACGGGACAGTCGAGGAATGCGGCAACTGCGCCCGACACTGCCCCACTGGCGCGATCCAGATGGTCAGGAAAGAGCCCAACAATCCCCGTTCGGTCAGGATACCTTCAGTTGATGAGAGCAAGTGCATCGGCTGCGGAGCTTGCGAGAATCTCTGCCCTTCCAGGCCGATCAGCGCCATCACAGTCGACGGATACCAAATTCACCATAACGCCTGATAACACCATGAGCAAGAATATCAACAGAAGAGAATTCCTGAAGAAGACAGGAGAAGGTGCCGCCCTGGCCGGTGCTGTGGCAATGGCTGGAGCCTGCGCCCCAAAGAAGACAGCCGAGGCTGTGGCCGGAGCCGTAGTGTCAGGCGACGGGACAGATCCGCTGGAAACCGGAAAAATGGAGCTCCGGACCAACCCTGGCAACGGTGACAAGGTTTCCCTACTGGGTTATGGTTGCATGCGCTTCACGATGAAGAAAGACTCCAACGGAAAGGACATCGTGGACCAGGATAATGTCAACAACTTGATTGACTATGCCCTCGCTCATGGAGTCAACTACTTCGACACCGCCCCGGTTTACCTCCAGGGCCAATCGGAGAAGGCTGTTGGAATAGCCCTAAGCAGGCATCCCAGGAACAGCTACTACATAGCCACGAAGATGTCCAACTTCCAGAGCAACGACCGCAAGGTCGCCATGCAGCTTTATAACAACGCCTTCAAGAACCTCCAGGTCGATTACATCGACTACTATCTCCTCCACTCCCTCGGACGAGGAGGAGCGAATGGTTTCAAGGCCCGTTTCGAGGACAACGGAGTCATGGACTTCCTCCTTGCGGAGCGTGAGAAGGGCAAGATCCGCCAGCTGGGACTATCGTTCCACGGTGACCAGCAGTCATTTGATGACATGATGGTTCTGCACGACAAGTACCACTGGGACTTCGTTCAGATTCAGATGAACTATTATGACTGGAAGCATGCCGACGGAGTAAGGAATGTCAATGCCGAGTATCTCTACGCCGAACTGGACAAGAGGGAGATCCCTATCGTGATTATGGAGCCCCTCCAGGGAGGCCGTCTGGCCAAGCCTGCTGACAGTGTCGTGAACCGACTGAAAGAGAAGGATCCCCAGGCCTCACTGGCCTCCTGGGCATTCAGGTTTGTCGGGTCTTATCCTAGAGTTCTGAGCGTCCTCAGCGGTATGGTCTATATGGAGCACCTGCAGGATAATCTACGGACCTACATGGACTTCAAACCTCTCACAGAGGAAGAGAAGATATTCCTGGACACCGACATAGCCGACATCATGGCCAATTATCCGACCATCGAGTGCAACGACTGCAAGTACTGCATGCCTTGTCCATACGGAATCGATATTCCGGGAATATTCATGCACTACAACAATTCTGTCAACAGAGGTATACAGCCCCGCAACAAGGAACAGGAGGACTACGAGAAACTCCGCAAGGCCTACCTCGTCAGTTACGACAGGGCCATCCCGACCCTCCGCCAGGCGAGTCATTGTGTCGGTTGCAAGCAGTGCGTCCCCAAGTGCCCTCAGAGCATCCCGATCCCCCGCGAGCTGCGGAGACTGGACGCCTATGTCGAGAAACTGAAACAGGGCACTTTATAACAGTGGCTTGAAGGTCTTGGTCCCGATCTCTTTGTAAGGGATAGGTTTGAGGCCGAAACTCGACAAAACCTCCGGATTGAGGTAATACTCAAGACTTTCCATCACGGGATCCTCTCCGATAGAGATCCCGTGATTGTTTTTCATATAGTTCTGGCCCTTATCGTCATAGAACATCCTTCGGCATCCGACCATCAAGTTGTTGATGATGATGTTACGGTTCAAGTTGGCATGGATGTCCTTCGCGAGATCCGGATAACGGCTCTGATAGAGTTCCCCGTTGATGTCAACATCCTCGAACAGTTTCTTCACCACCTCCGGACGGGTCAGGGCCTCGTCCCATAGCGCTTGCCCCCAAGGAGAGAAACTAATCCCAAAGTTGCAATTATAGAACAAATTGTTATCCACCACATTATCCTTCCCCCCGTGGATCTGCACGGCTCCGAAATGGATAGCGCCCACATTATTGAATATATTCCCGTACACCAACTGCCCGGAAATCATATCGTCGAACCTCACGCCGGCGGCCCCGTGGAGCGAACCGCCCAAGATGTTCTCCCACAAGTTGTAGCGAATGACAAGTCCACGGAGACTGTAATCATAATACACGTCTATCCCACCTTGGTCATCGCTCTCCTGCACGAGATCGTGGAAATAATTGTATTCCACAAGAACCTCGCTCCCATCCAGACGCATCGCTGATGAGGGGCACCTGCTGAAATCGCAATGCCTGACGACAAGGCCGCAGCCGTCGAAAAAAACTGATGGCTCGTATGTGTGCTGGAAAAGGGAAATGTTCTCCACAATCGTGTTATCGACCACGTAGCCGGAAGGAGTGATGGTCTTCCTGTCGCCTCCATAGAGTTTCATTCCGCTATGCCCGAGCGTCCCGAAGTGGCAACCTGTCACCTTGACATCGTGGGATGAAATGACGTGAAGGGCGTCCGATCCGAAACGGAAAGCCTTCACCCCTTCTATAGTAACTTCTTTTGAATCAGAAACTCCAACAGCGGAGCGCCTGCCTCCGACAAAAGCCAATCCCTTAATTGTGACATTCTCACAATCAGCTATTTCCATCATAAACTCAGAGCCACAGACCGAGAGAGTGACCTCATCGCCCGGGGCATATTCCTCCGGAGGATACCAATATAGCATCCCCTTTTCACGATCGATGTAGTACTCGCCTGGAGAGTCCAGACCGCAAAGAATATTCACGCCCTTGAACTTGAACGAGTCCTTATATCCATAGATGTGCCAAGGCGCCTCAAGGGTAATGGTTTTCGTTCCAGGATTGATGGAAGCCACTTTCTGGTAATGATCCTTCCAGTCCCAGCGGAAGTAGCCATAAATCCAGGCATCTTTCTCGTCCGCCCAAGAATCAATTATTTCATCTGTATATGTGAATATACCTTCTTTTCTAGTGATGTCATCGACGACGGTCGGCCCTACAGCCTCGCTGGCGACCAAAAAACCTTCATCCGGATAAGCCGCTATCCTCTGCCTCTCCCCTTTCCAATACAGATCCGTAAGTTTTGCCTTTTCGCATGCGGCACCTAAGTCCTTTATGCCCAAGCCATAAAGACTCACTTGAAGCACCTTCTCCCTGGAAGACTCGGGCAACCGACCAAGGATATTCCTGTCTTTCAGAGCCTTGAATCCTTTGATAACCCGGTCGCCACGGATGACGGGCTCAGCTCCGGGATCCGCTTCTACCGTGATTTTACCTCCTTTGAGACCTTTGAAGACCAACGGTTCAGAAATGAAGTAATCCCCGTCAGAGAGTATAAGCCGGGCATCTCCCTTCTCTTCAGAAATGTTTTTGATGGCCTTCTCCAAGGTTTTTCCCTTCGGAGAGACATAGTAATCCTTTGCAGGTAAGACTATTGGTAAAAAAACTGCCAGTGAAACGGCGAGAATTAGATGGAGTCGCATATTCAAATATAGCAAAAATCCGCCTTGATATTTTCAGATTTCAGGATTATTCGTATATTTGCAGTCCGCAATCAGCGAAAACATTGGAGAGATGCTCGAGTGGCTGAAGAGGCACGCCTGGAAAGCGTGTGTACCCCAAAAGGGTATCGCGAGTTCGAATCTCGCTCTCTCCGCAAAGATAAGGAAGGCAGCCCCGCGCGCAAGCGCCGGGCTGCCTTTCCCCTCTTCAAGCGCCCGCTTGATTAAATAGCCATATCGTGTTTATTCAAGTAAACAATTTTATACAAAATTTGTTTATTCAAATAAACAATTATATTTTTGCAAAAACGCGACATGGAACCCTTATTCGAAAGACATATAGAGTATTTGACAGATGTTCCCACTGCCTTTGAGCGGGAAATGATGCAGGTTATTGACTGGGATTCTCGCCTCATCCTGATACGTGGCCCCAAGGGCGTCGGCAAGTCTACGCTGATGCAGCAGTACGTGCTGAAGCATTATGATATATCGGATCGACATGCCCTGTATTGTTCCGCGGATTCTTCCTACTTCACGACCCATACGCTCGCTGACACAGCCGCAGCATTCGTCAGGCAGGGAGGAAAACACCTGTTCATCGACGAGATCCACAAGTATGATGGCTGGAGCCGGGAAATCAAGGAAATATACGACCTCTATAAGGGGCTGAAGGTGGTGATGAGCGGTTCGTCGCTCATTCAACTGAATGATGGTCAAGCGGACTTGTCTCGGCGTCAGGACGTGTATGATATGAGCGGCCTCTCTTTCCGGGAATATCTGTGGTTCCGGACCGGGAAAAAGGTAGATCCTATTTCCCTGAATGAACTGCTCGGCAATGCCGGGACATTTTGCGCGAAAGTGCGCTCAGTATATCGGCCCCTGGAGTTCTTCGACGACTATCTGCAGATGGGATATTACCCTTTCTCTTTTGAAAAGAAGAAGACCTACAAGACTTTGATTGAAAATGTCAGCGCTTACATTATTGATACGGAATTGACAAAAAACCGCGGTGTAAGCCAGGAGAATACCCGAAAGATCAAGGCGCTGCTACAAACAATTGCCGGTATGCTCCCCTATCAGGTGGACATTTCCAAACTATCCAAGAGCGTAAGCATTGACCGGGTGACCCTGATTCGTTATCTTAAGTATTTGGATGAAGCTAAACTTACGCGTAATTTATACTCCGAAGTGGATAAGATCACGGACCTGCAGAAACCCGACAAATTATTGCTGGACAACACGAACCTGATTTACGCCTACAGCATGAAAGCCCCAGAAATTGGCACATTGCGCGAGACATTCTTCTGCAACCAACTCGCCGCTGCCGGTCATCTGGTGGAGTACGGCGGCATCAAGACAGGTGACTTCCGGATCGATAAGACCCAGGTTATTGAAGTGGGAGGGGCCAGAAAAGACTTTTCGCAAATTAGCGATGAGGATATCGACCATGCGGCACTCGCAGTAGACAACATTGACATTGCCTCCAGCAAAAAGATTCCTCTCTGGGCATTTGGATTCCTATACTAATGCAAGGATATCGTGGTGAAATATGAACATTTACTCTCGCTCTCTCAGCACAACAATGGTCTACAAATACCTGTAGGCCATTTTTCGTGGAGTAGCGATAATACCAAACGGCAAAACCTACGAGTCTCGTCCTCTCCGCCGAAATGCCTTACAGAGCACTCTGTGAGGGATTTTTCGTTAAAAGTGGCCCAAAAAATGTCCCAAAAATCGAAAAACTGAACTAAAAAAAGGTGCTCGCAGGTCGGCACCTTTCGGAGAAGGAAAAAAGGAAAGGGATTATAGGGACTTCACCTCTTCCCAAAAAGATTATTCTCGTTCTTTCTGCGAAGTTATTTATCAATGACATCTATCGTCCCAGGTCTGACATGATTCAAATAGTAATCTTTTGTCATCCATCCGGGACAACCAGTTTTGTCGGATTTATAATTGGTACAGCCGAGGAAGGGTTCTGCTTTATCTTTTCCCCTTTTGACGATGAGGTAGCCATCGCTGCAGCGATCACATTTCAGAATTGGCAATATGCCCCCACGCAGGTCATTGGTCATAAAGTCGCACAATTCCGGCTCGTTAGTACAGATCCATAGTCGCAGTCCAAAATCCCTCTTGTATTTGTACTGCATCGGATAGCCACAAACCGGACAACGTTGCATCACTGAAATAACTGGCTCAGCAGTCTTATCAATATCCAGTTCTCCATTCACTTTGATTCCCGGGTAGTCCTGAACCAACTCAGCAATGAAACGGGATGGCCGATTCTGGGGTACTACGATGTATACTCGGTTTTTCGTGCGCGTCATTGCCACGTAGAATAGACGCCGCTCCTCGGCGTATTCA
>ODAI010414650.1_pt1 | contig 20912 bp, 17 predicted proteins | sample 1539321 | NCBI WGS metagenome assembly ODAI01 (sample SAMN02144231, study PRJEB22623) | gut metagenome | biome: sheep rumen | host: Ovis aries | place: New Zealand
CCTCTTGTTCACTACTTCTGTCGGCTTTTCTGGGGTCAAATCAGCAATATGTGTATCTTTGTCTGGACGCAAATCTGGCAGCGACTTGTTGTCGGGCAAGATGGTTGTTGTGTCGGTTCGCTCTGTTTCTTCGCCGGTATGATGGAGCGTGTCAGCAGGAGTAAGACTATCTACAGGAACATCTTTGACAGGAACAATGGCTATCTGCTGCGGAGCACTTTCTTCATCATTCTTCGTTTCTGGCGTAATATGTTCTTGTTTTGTCACTATAGGTCGCGGCGTTTCAATAATCCTTCCTGTTTTATATAGATAGATGGTCAAAGGCAATACAAGCGGTAAAAGCCATAGTAGCCAATACTGCGCAAGTGACTTCTGCAACATCTTCTTTGCCCGTGACAGCTGTGACGATGAAGAGTGGGCTGCAATTCCAAGGATTTCGGCAATCTCTTTGTGCGACATTTCTTGGATGACCGCCAATTTGAACACCTGCCCATAACCGTGGGGCAGCGCATCAACAGCTGCCATCAACTCATCCATTGTCGGTAACGGCTTGTCATCTGACTGAATAGGTTCTTGTGGAAGTTTTTCTTCTGAGAGCGTGGAAATGGAAAGCATTGAAGGATTATGATGTCGCTGCATATAGCGCCGGGCCACATTGGTAGTGATGCTTGTCAGCCATGCCTCAAAACGTTGTGGGTTATGCAGTTGGTCCATTTTGGCAAAAGCAAGTAGGAATGCATCATGTGCCAGTTCCTCTGCCACTTGACGATTATCTACGATGCGTTGGCATATCACCGTCATTTTGTGTTGATATGCCATATATAAGCTTTCAAGTGCAGTCTCGTCGCCTTGTCGCCCTCGTTCTATGAGTCCTTCTATGTCCATCGAAAACACACTGCCTCTACTGACATAGATACCACTTTTCCAAAAAGACTGCACGGAGATTATATTTTTTTCAAATAAGGCTCACATTATGTGTATAAAAATAAAACGACCTGCACATTTGAGCATTGTTCTTGCTATGGCAAGCGACCATAGGTCGAGCGGAGAGGCTTGGCGGGGTCTGGTGGTCTTTTCGCAGAAAAATGTTTTAGTAACGTAAGTCGTGCGCGTGAACTTCAGTTAGTGGCTACTTCAGTATCACACCGCCGTTGGGCTGGATGGTGATTTTGGCCTGTCCGTGCTTGTTGAACTTGAGCCGGCGGAGCTGCGGACCCTTCTTCGTGTCGTCAACGTAGTAGTCAACGGTCTTGTCTGCCCACTCCTGCATCGTGATGGTCAGTGTTTTGGGCTGCGGCTCAGCGTTCAACCCGGCTACGTACCAGTCGCTATCATGTTTGCGAGCGATGACGACGTATCGTCCGGGATAGCCGTCGATAAATCGGGTGTCGCTCCATGTGGTGGGGACGTGGCGCAGGAAGTCGAGCTCAAACTGCGGTAGCTCACCGAGGTTGTTGGGCTGCATGGCAATACACTGGACGGCCGTCTGGTTGGTGATGGCCGAGGCCATCTCGAAGATGTCGGTAGTGTAGCGGCGGTGGCGGCTCTTGTTGTCACGACTCAAATACTTGTTCATGATGGTTCCGCCCCAGTCCATCGCTCCTACAGTGTTACGGATGAAGGGATGCAGACAGAGCTCGAAAGCCTGACTCTTGGCATGTCCTTCACTGAAGAAGACGTTCTCAGATGCCAGCACAGCCTCAGATGCCACATAGTTAGGATACATCACCTCCCAGCCGCGTGGGATAGTACAGCCGTGGAAGATGACCTGCAGACCATAGCGGTTGGCATCGAAGAGAATGTCCTCGTAGAGCTGCATCGTCGGCTGCTTGTCGCCGCCGAAGAAATCGACCTTGATGCCCTTGACGCCTATCTTCTGCAACCAAGCCATCTCGCGGTCGCGGGCAATGGCCGTTGACATACAGTCGCGTGGCGTCTGCGGAGCATCGTTTTCGTAGCCGTTCGAGTTGTACCACAACATTAGGCTGACACCCTTCGACTGAGCGTACTCCGACAGCTGCTCAATGCGCTCGCGACCGATGCGCTGATCCCACCAGTTATCGACGAGGCAGTATTCGAAGCCCATCTTGGCGGCGAGGTCAACAAACTGCACTTGGTCGTTGTAGTTGATGCTTTCGTCCTGCCATACGAGCCACGACCATGTGTAGCGACCGGGCTTGTACTGGTAGGAGGGTTGGTATTTGGGTTTGACAAGGTCGTGGCTGACAGTGGTCTCTACGATAGGTTTTAATGTAGTGCCGACGGTGATGGTGCGCCAAGGCGTGGCGTAGGGTAGGGGAATGCCTGCCGTGGCCGTGCCGACACCGTTGTTCTCGCCTGGCTGAGGGAACGCGATGGTATAGCCGTTCTGTGAATGGAAGTCGCTCAGATGACTACCCACGTAGCTACCGTCAACGCCAGTCTCGCTGATGAGTACCCAGGCGGCAGGAGTTTTAAACAGACAGGGAAACGTATAACCCTGGCCGAATTGCGACTGCTGAGCCATCGGCTGGTCTATCTTGTAGTCCTCCTCGTAGCTTGGCTTCGTGCGCTCCCAGCCGGTCATCGGTCCTATTTGCGGACAGAGGAAGGTGATGGTACCGTCGGGCAGACGGAACGACGACACCTCGCGGCTGACGACGGCGCACTTGGGGTTGTCGGTTTTGGGGCGTAGCAGACGGTAGCGGTATGCAACGTCGTTGTTACTCACATGTATATTGACTACCATTTCCTGCCCCTTTGCGTTACTGAACGTCAGAGTGGTGCGATTGGCATCGACGCTGGCATACGACTGCTTAGTCTGGCGCATCCGATATTCATAATAGGTCTTGCTGGGTTCAGACTGGGTGATGGTCAGTCCGTGTGTGAAATCGGCATAGTCGGTCACTATGCCTAAGCGCGAGGGTTGCAGTATGGTCTGTCCGTCGTATTTGACGGCGTAGGTGGCCATTCCCTCGTTGTCGCTAATTGTCACAGCAAGCCGTCCGTCGGGCGAGCTTATGGTATGGTTGTCGGCCGTCGCGGTGAAGGCCGTCAGCAACGTGGCTGCCATTGTCAGTAGTTTCTTCTGATACATAAATGTAGTAATATTAGAGTTAACGCTGCAAAGTCGTCATATGAAAGCAGTTGGTGGTATTCTCTGTCAGCCAGAGCTACCACCAACTCGCGGTTTGGATTGAACAATTATTTTGCTGGCTGTGCCGGAGCTTTCGGAGCTGCCGGTGCAGCTTCTTTTGCATCTGCGTTGGCAGCAGGCTTTGTCTGGCTTGCACCAAAGCCCGGAGTATTGTTAGGGTTGGTAACAGGATTCTCAATGCCCTCCATAACCGACTGTGTGCTGGTGGCCTGTGGAGCAACATGTGCGCAGAAGACACTGATTACAACCATTGCGGCAGCGAGTGTCCATGTAGCTTTCTCGATGAAATCAGTTGTCTTGCGTACGCCTGCCATCTGGTTATACGAGGCGAAGTTGGAAGCCAGACCGCCGCCTTTGGATTCCTGGATGAGTACGATACCAATCATCAGTAATGACGCGATCACCATGAAGATGATCAATAACATGTAAATTCCCATTTTTTCTATTTTTTATTACTATTTATAATTAATTTCTCTAAAAATCGAATTTGGTCTGCAAAGTAAGCATTTTTTTTTGGATGCTGCAAATTTAAACGCTTAATAATTTGTAAAGCCTTCAAATAATTACCCTGTTTTATGTAAATACGGGCTAACGTCTCGGTGAAAAAGCCTTCGTCGGCTTCATTTTCGTCATTTTCCTCAGTTTTTTCCTCTTGTTGGAGTTCCGGGAGTTCTGGGAGAATTATTTTACCTTCTTGTTCGAGAAAATTGTCTATTAGGTCTTGTCCTTTGAGCGTAGGCTTGTCGTCAGAGTTGTCGTTTTCCTGCTGTTCGTTTTCGCATTCCATCAGATACGCCACATAGTCAACGGTGGCATCTGCCGGTGTCGGTTTCCTCTTTACCTTGGCTTTGCTTTCGTCCTCCTCTTCTGTTGGAATGGATTCAAGGAAGTTGTCGATGAGTGTCGTGGTGCGGTCGCCGTCGGCACTTACTTTTGCCGACTGGCTCTTGTGTTTTGGTATCTGGTAGTGTGCTGCCTCGATGAGTGAGAATATCACTTTTCGGTCAGTGATGAAAATAGCGGCTCGGCGCAGCTCCTCGTCGAACGACGGGTCGTGGAGCAGATAAAGATTTTGCAGCATCAGTAGTCTTGCTGTTTGGAAGTAAGGATATAGTGCCACCATTGATCTCAGCTCATAGAGCGTGTCTTTGTCGAGTGTCTCGGGATGTTTTATGAGTGATACTATATCCATGTTTCCTAAATATTTACCAGTTGGCAACTGTTGCATTGAATATCTGGTCGCAAAGATCCTTAATCATCTGCGTGACGAGTTCTTCCTGTACGTCGTTTAGCGACTGTGTGGTCTCATATGTCGTCTGTGCTGTGAATTGCCGTTCAAAGTCTTCCTCGTGGTTGATATTGTTGGTGAACCTCACATTAACAGTCATCGACAGTTCCGTCTGTGCCGAATATCCTTCGCTCGATACCGACTTGTTCCGCTGTTCGTATCTTGTGATCTCACCCTCCACTTTCAGGTCTCCGTTACGTTTCACCTGTATCAGTCTTGTATGGTTAGCATATTGGTCTTTCAGCTGGTTGTTGAACATCGGTCCCATAGGACCCCATACGTATGCCGTGCGGAGTGGGAAGTCGTTTATTTGTATTGTTTTGGTCTTGCTGTAGTCGATGCTCGACGCATTGAACTTATAGCTTACGGAACATGCCGTGAGCATCATCGCTACGCAGAAGAGCATCGCCTTATTTATCTTGATCCAGTCCATATTGCTTCAATCTTCTGTATAGTGTACGGTCGCTGATTCCGAGTTCCTGTGCAGCTTTCTTTCTGTTGCCATTATTACGTTCGAGTGCTTTCTCTAGCATCTGCCGTCCCATTTCCCCGAGGTTCAGGCTTTCGGGTTCTTTTTCCGGTTCCACATATTCCTCCGCCACTGCATCCTCAGTGATATTCATTGGCGTCGGATTTGTAGTAATGGGTGGGATATTTGCCGGGACGCTCTGTATGGGAGCAGGCAGCGGACTTGTCTGAGCAGCCGGAATGGTTGTGGTGTGGTGCTGCACGTCGTCGAGCTGTTTTTTCAGCTGGCTCATTTCCCTCCTCATGTCATTGACGTTACCTCTGAGTTCGAACAGAATCTTGTAGAGTATTTCTCTTTCGTTTTCAAAAGAGTGCTCATTGTCGCGATGTATTGTCGCGAGTTGTGTGCTCTCTGTATCTTGTGGGATGAATTTTGAGAGAATTTCGGGCGTAATGTTCCGTTCTGTTGACAAGATTGAGATTTGCTCAGTGATATTCTTCAGCTGTCTCACGTTGCCAGGCCATTTGTATTTCAGAAGCATCTGCTTGGCCTCATCATTGAGCACCACTTTTTCCATACGATATTTCTCGGCCATCTGCATGGCAAAGAGTCTGAACAGCAACACTATGTCCTCACCACGGTCTCGCAATGGCGGCATCTGAAGCGGAACTCCGTTCAGTCGGTAGTACAGGTCTTCGCGGAAACGCCCGTTGCTGATTGCCTGCCTTATGTTAACGTTTGTGGCTGCAACGATGCGCACGTCTGTCTTTCTCACCTCCGTTGCTCCTACGGGTATGTATTCTCCCTTTTCAAGCACTCTGAGCAATCGTGTCTGTGTTGCAAGCGGCAGTTCTCCGACTTCGTCGAGGAAGAGCGTGCCCTTGTTGGCTGCTCCGAAGTATCCCGGTGAGTCGTTGATGGCTCCCGTGAACGAGCCCTTGACGTGTCCGAAGAGCTCCGAGTCGATTGTTCCTTCAGGAATTGAGCCGCAGTTGATGGCGAAGTATTTCTCTCTTCTCCGTGGCGAGTTGTCGTGTATCAGCCTTGGAATGATTTCCTTTCCCACTCCGCTTTCGCCCACAATAAGCACGCTGAGGTCGGTTGGTGCCACTTGTATTGCGACATCGAGCACATGGTTCAGCGCATCGCAGTTTCCTACGATATTATAGCGCTGTTTTATATTGCGAAGTTCTTCCTTGTTCATTTAGCTGACAAAATTACACATTTTTTTTCTAACGTCTGCAATTTTGGCACAAATTAACTTTTTGGCTCTTCCTTTTTCCTCGGTATGTCCTTAGCTCTTGGTACTGCAAACCTTACTTTCTCGCTGTCGTCGCGTTTTTCGTGGTATAGCTTTGGCAACGGATTTTCTAAAGGTTCGTCGTATCTGATGCGGTTTCTATATATATCGATGGCGGTGTAAATTGCCTGACGGAACGACTGTTCGTCGGCAACACCCTTTCCGGCAATGTCGTAAGCAGTTCCGTGGTCGGGCGACGTGCGCACGATGGGCAGTCCGGCGGTGTAATTCACTCCGTTTTCCAGAGCGAGGGTTTTAAATGGAGCCAATCCCTGGTCGTGATACATAGCGAGCACTCCGTCAAATCTTATGTATGCTCCGCTACCAAAGAATCCGTCGGCAGCATACGGACCGAATGCCTGTATGTCCTTGTCGGCCAGCTCTTCGATGGCAGGCGTGATAATTGTCTGCTCCTCTGATCCGAGCACACCTCCGTCGCCTGCGTGCGGATTTAGCGATAGCACTGCTATACGCGGTTTCTGTATGTTGAAGTCTCGCCGCAGACTTTCATGGAATATTGTTGCTTTCTCAATAATAACCTCTTTGGTTATAGCCTTCGGTACGTCTCTGATGGGCAGATGCGTCGTTACGAGAGCCACTCTGAGCGAATCGTTCATCAGAATCATGAGGGCTTTCTTCCCGTCGCCCAGGCTTGTCTCAATGTATTCAGTATGACCGGGAAAATTGAATGCCTCGCTGTGGATGTTGTTTTTGTTGATGGGTGCAGTTACAAGCACGTCGTAAAGTCCGCTGCGGTAGTCGGTCATTGCACGGTCGAGAGCCTTTAGTGCGGCTTCTCCGGCTTCTTTCGATGGTTGTCCCATTTCAATCTTCACGTCGCCGTCGAATGTCGTGAGCATATTCACTCTGCCGTTTTGTGCGTCCTCTGCTTTGCTGATAATGCTGAAGTTAGAGTCTATACCGAGTGCCTTGCTATGGTATGCTGCAGCCTTTGGCGATCCGTATATGATAGGAGTGCAGAGTTCGAGTATTTCCGGTTCAGCAAATGTTTTCAGAATCACTTCATATCCGATTCCGTTGGTATCTCCGTGGGTGATGGCCACGCGTATCATTTTTTCTTCCATTTTCTGTTTCTATTTTGCCTTATACGTTCTTAATATGTTCTCAATCCTTTGTAGCATTGCTTCCTTATTGTGTCCCGGTGCATAAACGAAACCTTCGGCAACGATTATTATCCGGTGAGCCTTATCTCTTCTTACATGGCTGATGAAGGGTCCGCCCATGGCGTCGCTCGTCATTTCCCACGAACCTCTGATTTCCGTAACACTGTCGCCATTTACCAGTATCTTACGCTGTTGCAGCCCTTGTTTCACTGTTCTTACGTACATCGAGTCGTTCTCACCCTTGATGTTCTGTTGCATCACCGAGTCGCGCTTTCTTATAACTTCTTCTGCATCTACTCTGTCGCCGGTGTACGCATATACCACTATATGATGGTTGTTGTCGTTCCAACGGTCGGAATACCAGCGGAACTTTTCCGCTCGCTTCCTCAGCGTCATGTCCGATGGCAGTGCCAGCGGCACGTCTGCGGCATTCTCTTTCCCACCTGTTTTGTTTGTGCAGGTAGTGAGCAGTGCAACGACAGCAGCTGCCATTATGCTGGTTTTCATGCTTGTGCATTTTTTTTTGCCGTCGAGAGCAGCCCGCAAGCTGCAAGTATGTCTTGCCCCCGGCTGGCACGTATGGTGGTGAACACTCCATGGGCTGTAAGATAGTCGCGCATTGCTTCCATCCGTTTCTCGTCGGAACCTGGAAGTTCTACGCCTGGAATCGCATGGAACCTTATCAGATTGACCCTGCATTCCAGTCCCTTCAGTAGTTTGATTATTTCGCGTGCATGAAGTGTGGTGTCGTTCATGCCTGCAAAACAGATGTATTCGAACGAGCATCTGCGCTGGTGGCTGAAGTCGTATTCCTTCAGCAGTTCTACTATCTCCTCGATTGTCATCTGCCCTTCTGCTGGCATCAGCATTCTGCGCTGTTCGTGTATTGGGGAATGCATTGAAATAGCCAAGTGGCACAGGCTTTCGTCGAGGAATCTTTTCAGTTTATTTCTTATTCCTACCGAACTTACCGTTATTCGTTTCGGGCTCCATGCAAATCCCCAATCGGCTGTGAGCACTTCTGTAGCTCTCAGCACCGCATCGAGGTTGTCCATCGGCTCTCCCTGCCCCATGAACACGATGTTCGTCAGACTTTCGGATTCTGGCAGCGAGATTATCTGGTTCAGTATGTCGGCAGCCGTGATGTTTCCTTCGAATCCTTGTTTTCCAGTCTGGCAGAATGCGCAGTTCATCTTGCATCCCACCTGACATGACACGCAAAGTGTTGCCCTGTCGCTGTCAGGAATATACACTGTTTCTACAAATTTATCTTTTACGGACACCGGGAAGAGATATTTAATTGTTCCGTCCTTGCTTTGCTGGCAGTCTTGAGGTTCTGCAGCCCCTACGCTATATTCCTGTGCCAGCCTTTCGCGGTTTTGTTTTGAGATGTTCGTCATCATCCCGATGTCTCTTGCATGTTTACGGTACAGCCACTGCGTTATCTGTTTAGATGTGAACGCAGGCATTCCCATCTCCGTAGCGACGGTTTCCAGCTCCGTGGGAGTCATTCCAAGTAGTGTTTTTTTTGCTGTGTCCATAAAAAGGTTCCGATGTTTCTCGACTGTTTCGGGTTGCAAAGTTACTCTAAATCGAGAGAAAAACCAAATAAAATTTGGATTTTATCACTATTTGCAGTACCTTTGCCTAAAATTTCGAGCTATATGAGAGGAAAAATAGACTGCTTCATATCAGGCAGCAACATTATAGATACATCAACATTGGTTTCTCAGCTTAACGAGAGCAAGACTGTACAGAATGTAAGGCTTATTAAAGGAGCTGTGATGAGCAGTGAGTCGGTGTTCGATATTGCCGGGGATGCTTCTGCCGACTATGTCCTGCTGTTCACTAAGGCCACTCCTGTTACCCTCGGCATGTCGGCACTTGAACGTATGCTCCGCGTAGCCGACGACTCAAATGCCTCGCTCCTCTACAGCGACCACTACTCGATAGAACACGGACGACGCGTTGCTCATCCTGTCATCGACTATCAGGTGGGCTCTCTCCGCGACGATTTCGACTTCGGCTCTCTGCTGCTCATCCGCACGTCGCTGCTTCACAAGTATTCTACTCAGGACGTCGAGCACAACTATCAGTATGCCGGTCTCTACGACCTGCGGTTGTTTCTCAGCCGTGAGGGTACAGTGGTTCATCTCAACGAGTATTTATATACAGAGGAAGAACTCGATCTGCGCGTATCCGGCGAGAAACAGTTCGACTATGTCAATCCCCGTAATCGCGATGTACAGATTGAGATGGAGCAGGCAGTGACGGCCCATCTTGCCGAAATAGGTGCCAAGATTAACACGTCACAGTATCTTGACCCCGACTATGGCGAACAGGACTTCCCCGTCGAGGCCACTGTGGTCATTCCGGTTCGCAACCGTGCCAAGACCATTGCCGACGCTGTCAAGAGTGCTCTCTCGCAGGAGGCTTCGTTCAAATATAATGTAATCGTTGTTGACAATCATTCCGACGATGGAACGACAGAGATTCTTGAGCGTCTCTCGACGCTCGATGCCAGACTTATTGTGATTAATCCCGACCGTAGTGACCTTGGTATCGGCGGATGCTGGAACATGGCTGTCAACGACGAGCGTTGCGGTCGCTTTGCAGTCCAGCTCGACAGCGACGACCTGTATTCGTCGCCCAAAACATTGCAGACCATCGTCGATGCGTTCTACAAGCAGAAGGCAGCGATGGTGGTAGGTTCCTACCGTATGTGCGACTTCGAGCTGAACACCCTTCCTCCCGGGCTTATCGACCATAGCGAGTGGACTGAAGAAAACGGCCCCAACAATGCCCTTCGTATCAACGGTCTTGGTGCTCCCCGAGCATTTTTCACCCCTTTGTTGCGCCAGATACAGTTTCCCAATACGAGCTATGGTGAGGACTATGCTCTTGGTCTTATTTTCTCACGCCTCTACCGCATCGGACGCATCTACAGTGAGCTCTATCTGTGCCGCCGCTGGGGAGGCAATAGTGATGCTGCCCTGACCATCGACAAAATAAATGCCAATAATCTGTATAAAGACCGTCTCCGTACGCTCGAAGTCAAGGCTCGCCAGCAGTTGAATGCAGGCAAGCAGAGTTTGCTTCCCCACTCTCAGCTTCAGCGTTTTTTCATCCGTCAGATTGAGACGTGGGATGCCGTTCGAGAGCGTTACCGCGACCTACAGAACGTCCAGACCAAAGAGCTCGCAGGCGATACGTTTACCGTCGAGGCGCAGTGGAATCCTTCACGCATAGGTTCTACGGGAGCCAAGATTGACCGACAGTCGATAGCCTCGCGTCCCTGTTTCCTTTGTGAGCAGAACCGTCCAGCCGAGCAGATGAAGCGCACCATCGACGGACGCTACGAGTTGCTGGTCAATCCGTTTCCCATACTGCCCATACATTTCACCATACCAACCTTGCGCCACCAGCCTCAGCAGATTAAGTCGATGTACGGCGAGATTCATCGTCTGCTGACCGATTATCCCGAACTTACCGTGCTCTACAATGGTCCGCGTTGCGGTGCCTCGGCTCCCGACCATGCCCATCTTCAGGCAGGCACTACGGGCATCCTGCCTCTTCAGAAGTCGTGGCAGCGTCTTGCCCGTGGGCTTGACGAAGTAGTTGTTAGGGAGGATGGCAGCGGAATCTGGTATGTTCACGATTATCCTTGTGCAGCCTTTTTGATAAAGAGCCACACTCAGACGGGCGACGAGAAGCTGTTCCGCATGTTGTATGATGCTCTTGAGAGTTGCCAGACAGCCACAAGCTCTCCTGCTGAGGAGCCAATGATGAACATTGTCAGCTGGCGGCACGATAACGACTTCCTGAGCGTGGTATTTCCTCGCCGTAAGCACCGTCCCGACTGCTATACAGCCAATGGTGACAAGCAATTTATCATCAGTCCTGGAGCTGTGGATATGGCGGGGCTCATCATCACTCCTCGCGAAGACGATTTCCGACGTCTCACACCCGAGATAGCATTTGCCATCTATCGTGAAGTGTCGATTACACCCAGCCAGACGCAGTCAGTCGTCAGTATCCTGAAAGACAAGCAGGCCGTCTATGAATCAATGTCGGCAGCCTCTGGCTCTCAGTTCAGCCGCGAACCCGACGTTACCGTAGGCATCGTGAGCGCGTCGAAGATAAGTTTCTCGCTCAATGCCCCCTATATTGCCAAAGGCGAGACTATCAAGGGCAGTCAGACCGTTGAGTTCTCCGAAGGTGGCATCCTCTGGTGCGGCAGCCAATACCGCGAACTGACGTTCACTCCCCAATGTGCCGGTGCATCGTTCTCGTTAAACGATGTTACCATCGGTGTTGGTTTCCACTGGGAACGCCGCGAAACTCAGACTTTCCTCGGCACGTTGCGCCTTGTGGTAGAGTCCGACAAGATTACCGCCATCAATGTCCTGCCCGTCGAGCAATACCTTGCCAGCGTCATTTCCAGCGAAATGCGTGCCACGTCGGCTGTAGAGCTGCTCAAAGCCCATGCCGTCATCTCGCGCTCATGGCTTCTCGCTCAAATCGACAAGCGCCGTAAACTGAGCAATCGTCCTAACGGATTCTTCTCGTTCATAAAGAAAGACGACGAACTGATACGCTGGTACGACCGTGAAGACCATACTATCTTCGACGTGTGTGCCGACGACCATTGCCAGCGCTACCAGGGCATCACTCGTGCCAACAGCCCGAAGGTGGAAGAGGCTCTGCAGGCCACTCGCGGACAGATACTCATGTACGGCGATGAGATATGCGATGCCCGTTTCCATAAATGCTGCGGAGGCGACACCGAAGAGTTCCAGTATTGCTGGGAAGACAATCCCAAGCCCTATCTCGTTTCCGTACATGATGCTGCCACTCCCGATGGCGACCCTTTCTGCAACACTTCCGACCCGAAGATACTCTCCGAGGTGCTCAACGATTACGACCGCGAGACTCCCGACTTCTACCGCTGGACGGTGGAATACACTGCCGGCGAGCTTTCCCGTCTCGTCAGTGAGAGACTGAATGCCGACTTCGGCGAGATTACCGACCTCGTGCCGTTAGAGCGCGGCCGTAGCGGTCGCATCTGGAAGCTGAAGATTGTGGGGACTAAGAAGACATTTATCATTGGCAAGGAGCTTGAGATACGCCGTGCCTTGAGCAGGTCGCATCTCTATAGCTCGGCTTTCGACGTCGAGAAGACTGCCACGGGTTTCCGGCTCAACGGCAAAGGTTGGGGCCACGGAGTAGGCTTGTGCCAGATAGGAGCCGCCGTCATGGGCGAACGAGGCTATAATTACAAAGAAATACTTCTACATTATTATAAACATGCTGAAATCAAGAAAATCTATTAATCCATGGGCGTGGGTACCTACGCTCTATTTTGCCGAGGGCATTCCATATGTTGCAGTAATGACTATCTCGCTTATCATGTATAAGCGTCTTGGGCTGTCGAATACCGACATCACCCTTTACACCTCGTGGCTTTATCTGCCGTGGGTCATCAAGCCGCTGTGGAGTCCGTTCGTTGATATGATGCAGACCAAACGCTGGTGGATAACTGCAATGCAGCTGCTTGTTGGCGCTGCCCTTGGCGGCGTTGCTTTCACCATTCCCGGTTCTTTCTGGCTTCAGGGGTCGCTCTGTTTTTTCTGGCTGATGGCCTTTGCCAGTGCTACCCACGACATTGCTGCCGACGGTTTCTATATGTTGGGACTCGACAGCCAAAAGCAGGCTTACTTTGTAGGCATCCGCAGCACGTTCTACCGCATAGCCACCATCTTTGGTCAAGGAGTCCTGGTGATGATTGCCGGCAATCTTGAGGTTATGACACGCAATATCCGTTACTCGTGGTCGCTGATGTTCTACGGCATGGCAGGACTGTTCATTGCCCTGTGGCTCTACCATAGCTGGTCGCTGCCTCATCCCGACGAAGACAGCCATCGTGAGCAGAAAACCCTGCGCGGCGTAATCGCTGAGTTTCTGCTTACGTTCCGCACTTTCTTCCAGAAACCGCAGATGGTAGTGGGCATCTGTTTCATGCTCTTTTACCGTATGCCTGAGGGATTGCTTGCCAAGGTGAGCGCACTCTTCCTCATTGATGCTACTCACAATGGTGGTCTGGGACTTTCGCCTGCCGAATACGGACTGGTGCAGGGCACCGTGGGTGTCATTGGCCTTACGCTCGGAGGCATTCTCGGAGGCATTGCTGTCAGTAGGAACGGACTGAAGACATGGCTGTGGCCTATGGTGGCGGCAATCACATTGCCCGACCTTGTCTATGTCTATCTTGCATACGCCCTGCCATCGTCGCTGTTGCTGGTTAATGCCTGCATCTTCATCGAACAGTTTGGCTACGGATTCGGATTCACAGCCTACATGCTCTACCTTATTTACTACAGCCGTGGTGAGCATAAGACCAGTCACTACGCTCTCTGCACTGCCTTCATGGCTCTGTCGATGATGATCCCCGGACTCTTTGCCGGAGCACTTCAGGAAGCTGTGGGCTATCGAATGTTTTTTATCATTGTTGTTGTCGCTTGCGTCGTGACATATGTTGTAGCTTCTCTGCTAAAGATTGACGATGAAGAAAACAGTAAGGTGGCATGATCAATGGTCATGGCGATAATATCTACGACTACGGGGGGAAAGTGTTGCACAACTTCAGCAGCAACGTTTTCCCCGCGATGCAACCTGCCGGCTTGGTCGATTGCGTGCGCAATGCCGCAGGCAGGATAGGAAACTATCCTCCAGCCAATCTGTCCCGTCAGGAGAAGCGTTTGGCGGCAGTGCTCGGTGTCGAGCCAGAGCATCTTATGGTCACCAACGGAGCTACCGAGGCAATTTATCTCGTGGCGTCGGTCGCCGACGATGGCGACCACTTCATCATCCAACCCACATTCAGCGAATACGAGGATGCACTGACTGTCAACGGCCGCCGGTGCCATTTGCTGTCTGATTTCCGTGAGGCCCGATTCAGATACGGTACGTTATGGATGTGCAATCCCAACAATCCCACGGGCACTACTGTTGATGCCGACGACATACGCCAATGGAGAATCAGATACAACGGTTGGATGGTCTTGGACCAGTCGTATGACTTTTTCACGATGCAGCAGACCGTCAGTGCAGCAGAAGCTGCAGCAATGGATAACACCATCCTGATTAATTCGATGACTAAACGCTTTGCCATTCCTGGGCTAAGACTGGGATACATTATCTGTGGAGATAATAATATGATGAAGAAAATCAGGAGTAAGTGCATACCTTGGAGAATCAACACTCTGTCTTTAGCTGCGCTCGACTATCTTATCGAGCATTGGTACGACACTGCGTCTGCCGCCTCGATGATGATGGCCGAGACCAGACGTCTTCACGCCATGCTTAACAGCATTCCCGGAATCACAGCTCTGCCCACTGCCACACATTTTTTCTTGGTCAACATTGGCCTTGCCGACTGCCATGAGCTGTCGGCAAAGCTCATGAGCAGATATGGCATTCTGGTGCGTTGTGCCGACAACTTTCGTGGTCTCGACAATCATTTCATTCGTATTTCCACACAGACTCCAGAGGAAAACGATATCCTCGTAAAAGCCATAGAAGAATGTATCAGTCAATAAGCATTATTTCAGGATGGCTGCTCGACAAACTGCTTGGCGATCCCTCATGGCTGCCCCATCCTGTCGTACTCTTCGGACGGGTGATATCCATTGGCGAACGTCGGTTGAACAGAGGCCGCAATAAAAGGTTGAAGGGCGGTGTGCTCGCTGTGTCATTGACGGTGATAACCTTTGTTGTTACATCCGTGCTGCTTTGGTCTCTGCGGCAAATACCCGTCGCCGGTGTTGCCGACATCAGTATCGCAGTTTTCTCGGCCATTGCCATCTTCTTCTGTCTGGCAGGCACAACGCTCTGTCGCGAGGTGAGAATGGTGTTCGAGGCTGCCGACCGCTCTTTAGACGAAGGTCGCACCCAGGTGGCACGTATCGTGGGGCGCGACACTTCTGGGCTGTCCGGCCAGGAAGTGCGTAAGGCAGCTCTTGAGACCCTGGCAGAGAATCTGAGCGACGGGGTCATAGCCCCTCTCTTCTGGCTTGCACTCCTTGGCGTTCCTGGAATGATGGCATACAAAATGGTGAACACTCTCGACTCGATGATTGCCTACCGCACGGAACGCTACCGTGAGTTCGGCACCGTGGCGGCACGCATAGACGATGCCGCCAACTACATTCCGGCACGACTCACGGCACTGATAATGATTATCGTTGCAGGCAAACCTCAGTTGGCCGGATTTGTTATGAGCCACGGTCCGCGCCATATCTCGCCCAACAGCGGATGGCCGGAGGCTGCGCTCGCCGGCATTCTCGGCTGCCGGTTCGGTGGAGCTCACTCTTATTTCGGCGAGACCGTTGACAAGCCTTTCATCGGCAACAACGAGCGCCCCATCGATAGCCGCGACATGAAACGTGCCATACGCGTGAATCAGACCGCCGAAGTTGTTGCAATCATTATCATCTTGCTAATAAGCTGGCCTATTGCGATTTCGCCTTTATACATCTTCTAATGAAGAAATCCCTTGTGGCGATAAAGAATAGCAGACATCCGACGGCCTGCGACGCTGCTGTCATCCAGAACGTTGCCGTATATGAAATATGCTCGGCAACCACTCCTCCGAGCAGTATGCCTGCTCCGAAGCCTAAGTCCCACGATGTTAGTATCGACGAGTTTGCGGTGCCGCGTTCGTTATGGTGGGCGGTAGCTATGAACATGTTGAGGAAAGCAGGATACATATGACCGTTACCCAGCCCGATGAGTATTGCCGAAGCGTAATATCCTATCGGGCCTGGCACTGCCACGAACAGTATATACCCGACTGTTGACAGGCAGATACCCTCGGCTGCATTGTGTGTCAGCCGTCCTTTGCGCAGAGCCGACGCTCCCTGCAGTCGCGATACGAACAGCCCTATCGAGAGCAGTGCGAAGTATGTGCCTGTGCCGCCGGTTATTTCGAGCACTTCCTTGCTGTAGATGGCAAGATAGTTGCTCAGCACTCCGAAACAGAATCCGAAGAACGCGATGTTGACCGCCAGCAGCCATGCGCGTGTGAGGAAGAAACGGTCGAGCGACAGCTTACTCTTGTTTGGTTCTATATCGCGCTTCGGCAACGATACCGTCTGGTCGCACAGCAGTCCGATTAGTGCAACGGCGAAGGCTATCCAGAACAGTGTGGTGAAGTCGTGCAGATAGCGGTAGAGATATATTCCCACCGATGGTGCTATTGCCATTGCCAGATTGTTGCTCAGCCCAAACAACCCCATTCCTTCATTACGGCGCGACGACGGCAGCACGTCGATGGCCACGGTAGAATTTGCCACGGTCAATGCTCCGAATGGCAGTCCGTGAAGTGTCCTGACGATGGCGAACATCAGCAGTGTCGATGCCGCGATGTATCCTCCGAAGAATATCCAGAAACCGGCGAAACTCACCATCAGCACCGTCTTCCTTGGGAAGCTGTCAACGATATACCCTGAGAACATTCGCATCAGCAGCGACGATATGGTATAACCCGATAGCAGTATGCCAATCACGTCTTTAGTAGCTCCGAACGTCTCGCTCAGGTAAATGGGCAGCAGCGGCGTGAGCACGTAGAAGGCGAAGTAAAGCATGAAGTTTGCAGTCATCACCCGTATATAGTTGCCGTTCCAAAGTCTATCGCTATTCATCTCTTTTTCTCTTCTATTGGCAGTCCTTAGATTAAGTCATACCGTCTGCAAAATTACAAAAAAAGGTTGTGACGAACGAGCAATTACAATTTTTTTTGTACCTTTGCCATCAATATGGCCACACAAGAAAACCAACAAATATAAAATATGAAACGTATATTATCGACATTACTACTTTGTTTAGCCGCTGGGGGCGCGTATGCCGCCGGAGTGTTTAATGTGAAAGACTATGGAGCCCAAGGTGATGGAAAGACCCTCGATTCTCCAGCTATCAATGCCGCCATCGACGCTGCCGTTGCACAAGGAGGCGGCCAGGTGCTGCTGCCTGCCGGCACCTACTTGAGTGGAAGCATACGCCTGAAATCGAACATCGACCTGCATTTGGCACCGGGGTGTACCATTTTGGCGGCTCCTGCAAAAATGAAGGCCTACGATGAAAGTGAGTCGTTTGGCGGCTTCCCCGAATATCAGGACGGCGGACATACCTACTTCCATAATTCGCTCATCTGGGCAGAAGGGCAGACCAATGTCTCTATTACTGGACATGGTATGATCGACGGCGAGGGTCTTACCAAGAAAGATACAGAGTCGGGTGGAAATGTGCATGGTGGAAGTATTGGCACCGGCGATAAGGCGATAGCCCTCAAACTGTGCAGACAGATTACCATACGCGACATCACCATCTATCGAGGCGGCCACTTTGCCATTATCATGACGGGCTGCGACCTCTCTACCATCGACAATGTGACCATCGATACCAACCGCGACGGCTTCGATATCGATTGCTGCAAATACATGACCATAACCAATTGCCGTATCAATACGCCGCGCGACGATGCCTTAGTGCTTAAGTCGAGTTATGCCCTGAAGAAACCGGTGGTGTGCGAGCATATTGCCGTCTCCAATTGTAACATCACCGGCTATAAATGTGGCTCCTTGCTCGACGGTACTTACCAGCCGGAGCCCGTAGGCTGGGTGTGCGGACGATTCAAGCTGGGCACAGAGTCGAATGGCGGTTATCGCAATATCTCGCTCACCAATTGTACGTTCATGTATTCCAGTGGCCTGGCCTTCGAGGAGGTCGATCAGGGCAAGATGGAGAACATCGTGGTTTCCAACATCACCATGAACCACGTTCACCATTATCCCATTTATATCACTACAGGTTGCCGCAATCGCGGCCCGAAAGAGGTCTTCCAACCATCGACTGCCCGTCTCATCCAGATTTCGAATGTGGTGGCCGACGATTGCGATTCTCTCTGCAGCATTATTGTGACCGGCATGCCAGGCGAACCTGTGCGTGGTGTATGGCTCTCCAATATCCGCCTCTGGTTTAGGGGAGGAGGAACTGCCGATTTGGTAAACAAAGACTATCGTGAACAGGGAACTAATTATCCGGAACCGAAGTTTGCGGGTTGGACGCCGGCATACGGGCTTTATGCCCGTCACGTAGAAGACCTGCAAGTCAGTGACGTTACCTTCCGCTACGCTCGTCCCGATTACCGTCCGGCAGTTGTCCTCGATGATGTTCATCGGGTCTCCCTCAGCAATGTTGACGCAACTACCGAGAAAGGCATCAAGCAGATTGTAACTTTCCGTTCGTCCGATATAAAGTAAAAGTGACAAAAAAGAATGCGTGCCTTCGCAAACAAAAAGAATATTCCTAACAGAAGAATTCCTATCGTCTGGAACTGCGGACGACTTTTCACAAAAAATACTAATTTACTTTCAAATTTATCAGCATGAGGCAATAGGCTACAACTACCGCATGTCGAACATCTGTGCCGGCATAGGGCGCGGACAGATGACAGTAGCACGTGACCACATTGCCCATCACCGCCACGTGGCACAGTTATATAAGGAGGCGTTTGCCGATATGGAGGGCATTGCCTTCCACGACGAGCTGCCGGGCATGCACACCGACTGCGAGCCTAACTGTAATGTTGAGGCCCTGCGCCTGACGTTGTTAGAGCAGGGCATCGAAAGCCGTCCACTATGGAAACCCATGCACAAACAACCCATCTACAAGGATGCTACAGCATACCATACTCATCGATGTGCTTCCTGTCCATTCCCGACGTACCGTCGCCTACCCGTCGTATTTCCTCCCTGATAGCTGCATCGTGGCCTGCAATGGCTGCGAAGGGTGCAAACTGAGCGGCACGGGCAGCCATCGGCATCCGTGGATGGCGTTTCGACTCGTAATGCGGTAGGTGGATGATATCGTCGTAATTTCCCATAACTCTTAACACTAAACTCTCAACTCTTAACTAAGCCTTGTGTCCTCCTATTTGGTTGTTGCGCTCCTTAGCTGTTGCACCCTCCTCGAAGTTCAGACCACGTAGGATGGCGTTCTTTCCGAAGCGTTGCTTGATGGCCAACTGCGCCTCTTGCATACGGCGCTCTTTGTCGAGTGCAGCCTTTTCTGCCTTTTGTTGTTTTGACAGTGCCTCATAGTCGGTGAAAAGGTCAAGCTGCAGGGGCTGCTGATGCTGAGTCACTGACGATTCGCTCACCACATGGTTCACCGTCAGGTTGAGCCTACGCACCGTCAGGTCGGGGTTGACGATGCTGTCGAACAATTCTGTGACGGCCTCGGTGATGAGCCGTGTCGAGGAGGTCTGACGGTGGAGGTTGGCAGTGCCGTGGTCATGCTTTGGCACCTGTCGGCCATAGTAGTCGGTGGTCACCTCGCCGTGATATTTGGCGCGTATGTCTGGATTCGTCAGACTCTCCCTGTCATAACCGATGGTCAGCACCAACTGGTCTGTCACCAGTCGCTTCGACACCAATGTAAGCGCCATATTTTCTGCCATCTCCTGCACTACCACACGGGCTTTTGGGGTGGTATAAGCCTCCTGCAGCACTTGCCCGTTGCTCAGTGAGTTGGTCTCTGGCCGGTAAGCCTTCACCAAGTCCATCGTGCATGGCTCCCAGCCCCATGCATGATCGATGAGCAGTTCGGCATTCACGCCGAAGAGCCGGTAGAGCAAGTCCTCATTTTGTACGGAGAGCCGCGCTAATTTGCCCATAGTGTCAATACCATAGACGGCCAGTTTCTCGGCAATGCCCTTGCCAATGCGCCAGAACTTTGTCAGCGGGCGGTAGTCCCACAACTGCTCGCGATATGTCTGTTCATTCAGTTCGGCAATACGCACGCCGTCCTTGTCGGCAGGAGCATTCTTTGCCACGATGTCCATCGCCACTTTGCAGAGATACAGGTTGGTGCCGATGCCTGCCGTAGCCGTGATGCCAGTCTGCGAGAGCACGTCGCGAATCATCTTCATCGCCAACTCGTGCGCTGTCATCCTATAACTCCCCAGATACTCCGTCACATCCATGAACACCTCGTCGATGCTATACACATGGATGTCTTCTGGTGCGATATATTTCAGGTAGATTCCGTATATCTTGCTGCTCACGTCGATGTAATGCGCCATGCGGGGTGGGGCAGCGATGTAATCTACAGCCCAGTCAGGATGCGCCTTCAGTTCTGCATCCGATGTCGATTTTCCCGTCAGCTTTCTTTCCGGCGATTTCATCTGCCGTTCGTAGTTCACCTCACGCAGCCGTTGCACGACTTCAAATAGCCGTGCCCGTCCGCCGATGCCGTATGCCTTCAGCGAGGGAGTAACGGCCAGACAGATGGTTTTCTCCGTCCGCGAAACATCAGCCACCACGAGATTGGTGTCCAGCGGGTCAAGCCCCCTGGCCACGCACTCTACCGAGGCATACATCGACTTCAAATCGATGGCTATATAAGTACGCTGCTGTTCCTGCATCTTATAAACTATCCTAAAAGTTGTTTGCAAAGTTACGGAAAAAGCTTGTAACAAACGAGTAATTTTCGAAGATTAACGCAGAATGACCGTAAATAGAAGGCAAGACAAGGAA
>ODAI014147705.1_pt1 | contig 20910 bp, 16 predicted proteins | sample 1539321 | NCBI WGS metagenome assembly ODAI01 (sample SAMN02144231, study PRJEB22623) | gut metagenome | biome: sheep rumen | host: Ovis aries | place: New Zealand
ATTCTTGTTTTCGGAAACAGGGTCAGTGGCTGATTTCCTAAGGCGATTTTCTCGAACCATACGGGTGGCTGAAATGGCGCTTGGTACTATTAATTTAATAAGGAATATAGTAATAAGCATTTTTGTCCTACGATGCGCTTTCAAGTCTTTTAGCCTAACTTGCTGATAACCAAACACTTTAGTACCGATATATGCTGCTAATGCGATGAAGATGCCGTTGATTGAGAAGAGGTATAGCGCGCCAAGAACATAATGCCATTCGAAGTTCGCCAATCCGTAGCCGACAGTACAAAGTGGTGGCATTAAGGCCGTAGCTATTGCGACACCCGACATAACTGTCCCTTTATCCTTGCGTGAGACTTCCAAAATACCGGCAAAACCACCAAAAAGAGCAATAAGAACATCGTATATGGTCGGATTGGTACGTGCCAGCAATTCGGTCGGATGTTCCATGTCTAGAGGCGAGGCTATAAAATAGAGCGTTGAGGCAAAGATTGATATGGATACCATTATTGCCAAGTGCTTCAGAGCATGTCCCAATAAATCTGTATCGTTTGTACCTAATCCCAAACCTAAACCAAGAATGGGGGACATTAATGGTGAAATTAACATAGCACCAATAATGACCGGAATTGAATTGACATTCAAACCCAACGATGCAATCACAATGGCACAGAAAAGAATGATAATATTAGGTCCACGAAAAGCAACATTATCACGAATATTGACAGCCGCCAAATCTACATCTAAATAATTACTCAGATCCAATAGGTTTCTAATTCTCCGATACGTCCGCTTAATAAAATCTTTGAACTGCATAACTCAAGCCTTTTTAAGTATATTTGCGCAAAGGTAAACATAAATATTTAAATGTCCAAATTTTAGGCAAATAATCAGCTATAAAATAATAAATTATTTTTTTTGTTTAATTTATTTGTGTATATCGTTTTTTTGTACTACCTTTGCAGCCAAATTGGAAAAAAATCGGACAGATAATAAATGAAGGCATTTGTATTTCCTGGACAAGGTGCCCAATTTACAGGAATGGGCAAAGACTTATATGACTCTTATCCTGTCGCGAAGGAGTTGTGTGAAGAAGCTAACAAGGTATTAGGCTTCCGTATTACGGATGTAATGTTCACCGGAAGTGCTGATGATCTGAAGCAAACTCGCGTTACTCAACCGGCCGTATTTGTTCACTCCGTGATAGCGAGTATGGTAATGACTATTCAGCAACCGGATATGGTGGCAGGACATAGTTTGGGCGAGTATTCAGCATTGGTAGCCTGTGGTTGCTTGAGTTTTGCCGATGCTTTAAAATTGGTATCAGCTCGTGCGCGTGCTATGCAGAAAGCTTGCGAGAAGCAGGAGTCGACAATGGCTGCTGTTTTAGGTCTTGAAGATTCTAAAGTTGATGAATTATGCCAACAGATTACAGACGATGTTGTTGTTGCAGCAAACTTTAATTGTCCTGGGCAAGTCGTTATTTCCGGAACTAAAAGTGGTATCGAGCGCGCATGCGAACTGATGAAAGCTAATGGGGCTCGTCGTGCACTTCCACTGCAAGTAGGAGGTGCATTCCATTCTCCGTTAATGCAACCTGCCGCAGAGGAACTGCAGGAAGCCATCTTAGCGACTGATTTCAAGAAGCCGTTCTGCCCGATTTATCAAAACGTAAACGCATATCCCCAGACGGATCCGGAGCAAATCCGCCAAAACTTATTGCTCCAACTGACCGCTCCAGTGCGCTGGACTCAGACAATCCGTAACATGATTGTTGATGGCGCCAACGAGTTCTACGAGTTCGGACCGGGAGATGTGCTCAAAAACTTGATAAAGAAAATAGATCCAACGGTGACTGTAGGATGATGAAAATAAACGAGATTAGTGAATTAACATTATGTATAGAACATTTACTTGTGGCGAGCTTCGCCTCGCAGATGTGGGAAAAGAAGTAACCCTTGCAGGTTGGGTACAACGCATCCGTAAAATGGGTGGTATGACATTTATAGACCTGCGCGATCGATATGGTATTACCCAATTAGCCTTCAATCAAGGCACCAATGCATTTGAACAGGCAAACGGATTGGGTAGGGAGTATGTGCTTCAAGTAACCGGCAAAGTAATAGAGCGTCAGTCGAAGAATGCACAATTACCTACTGGAGAAATTGAAATAGAAGTTAGCCGACTAACAATACTAAATCCAGCACTAACTCCACCTTTTACTATCGAAGATGATACTGATGGCGGCGATGATCTCCGAATGAAATATCGTTACTTGGATTTGCGTCGTCCTTGTGTTCGTAAGAACCTTGAACTTCGTCATAAAATGGCCTTTGAAGTGCGCCGCTATTTGGATAGTCAGGGCTTTTTAGAGGTTGAGACCCCCGTATTGGTTAATTCTACGCCAGAAGGAGCTCGCGATTTTGTAGTACCAAGCCGCATGAATCCAGGGCAGTTTTACGCTCTACCACAATCACCCCAAACATTAAAGCAACTGCTGATGGTGAGTGGTTTTGACCGTTATTTCCAGATTGTTAAGTGCTTCCGCGACGAAGACTTGCGTGCTGACCGTCAACCGGAATTTACCCAAATAGATTGCGAGATGTCATTTGTAGAACAGGAAGACATCCTTAATATGTTTGAAGGTCTGTCTCGCCATCTGTTTAAGACAATACTCAATATCGATTTGCCGAAATTACCACGTATGACATGGGCGGATGCGATGAAATATTACGGAAGTGACAAACCTGATACCCGCTTCGGGATGACTTTTGTAGAACTACATGATATATTCCATAAAGCAGAAGCACAAAAGCCTGAAGAAGAACGGTTTAGTGTATTTGCAAATGCCCAATATATCGGTGGTATATGCGCGAAAGGATGCGCAACCTATACCCGCAAGCAATTAGATCAGTTGACCGACTATGTCCGTCGTCCGCAAGTAGGAGCGAAAGGTATGGTTTACGCAAGGGTAGAGGAGGATGGAACCGTCAAATCAAGCGTAGATAAGTTCTATAATCAGGATGTTTTGCAATCAGTGGCGCGCGAAATGCAGGCTGAACCAGGCGATTTACTGCTTATTTTAAGCGGTGATGATGCCATGAAAACGCGTAAACAGCTCTCTGAATTGCGTCTGGAAATGGGACGTCAGCTCGGATTGAGAGACCCGAAGAAGTTCAGTTGTTTGTGGGTAATCGATTTCCCGATGTACGAGTGGTCAGATGAGGAACAACGTCTGATGGCAATGCACCATCCGTTTACCAGCCCGAAACCTGAAGATATTCCGTTGTTGGACACAGATCCCGCTGCCGTACGTGCCAACGCCTATGATATGGTTATTAACGGCGTAGAAGTCGGTGGAGGCTCAATCCGTATCCATGACGCCCAACTCCAGGAGAAGATTTTTGAGGTCCTTGGTTTTACTCCAGAACAGGCTCAAATTAAATTTGGTTTCTTGATGAATGCCTTTAAGTATGGTGCGCCTCCTCATGGAGGATTGGCATATGGTCTGGACCGCTTTGTAAGTCTATTTGCAGGTTTGGACAGCATCCGCGACTGTATTGCTTTCCCGAAAAATAACCAAGGTCGCGATGTTATGCTCGGAGCTCCGGGACCGATTGACCAAATCCAATTGGACGAGTTGATGCTAGATGTCCGTAAACAGAACAAATAAAGAAGAATACGTGAAATAATGAAGCAAAATCCAGGATGATTGCACACGGTCAAATAGCTCTCATAACGTCCACTTCCCGCTACTTTAAGTATATTATAAGGCATAAGGGAATTGTTTTCTGGCATGATGATGAATTGTATGTCGTTCACCGCATTGTTAAGGGCGTTGAGATAATTACTCTTAATGAATTTTTGGCCACACGCAAACTGCTGAAAATTAAGCGATACAAACTTAAACATGATGTAGATATTTCGGAACTTGTTCGTTCAAAACAATATAATCGCTATAAATTAATCAATAACAATTGTGAAAATTTCTGTAACGATTTTATTAATGAATTTTCAACACAACACCGTTCCGTATATTCTGAACAAATAATATTTTGGCTTGCAGCAGGAGCAATTTTACTTGTCGGTGGAGTTATTGCAGCATTTCTTGGTTTAAGTTGGTTGACAATAATTTGTTCATTAATGGTAATGCTTCCAATCATTATTACACTAAAATCTAATTACGATTATGTAAAATAATATATTTCAATAGTAATGCTCTATTATGGATTAGAAGAAAATATTGATGAACAGAACCTTGCTCACGACGAAGTCATTCAGCTATTTGAGGGCGACGACGTGGCTCGTGAGTCTATTCCGCAAGACGGAGACATTCTCGGTGTGCTACCATTGAAGAATATGGTACTGTTTCCTGGCGTATTATTATCAGTAATGGTCACTCGCCCCCGTTCAAGAAAATTAGTAGAAGATGCGTACAAGAAAGAAAAAAGAATTGCTGTAGTATGCCAGAAAGAAAGTAAGACTCAAGAGCCTAAAAGTGATGATTTATATACTCTCGGCTCTACAGCTCGTGTACTACGCATACTGAATATGCCTGATAATAGTATTGCGGTAATACTAGAGGGTATAAACCGTGTATTTATAGAAGAATTTATCTTTGATAAGAACACAATCAAGGCTAAAGTACGTATTCTTCATGAGGTGTTTCCTAAGCGAGGAGATAAAGAATTCTTAGCAATAACAAGTAACCTGAAGGAACAAGCGCTTAAAATACTTAGTGAATCAAATAATGCTACTCCTGACGCCAGTCTCACACTACGCGGAATAGACAATCCTTCTACTCTAGTTAATTATATATGCGTGAACTTCGGTATCCGAATCGTTGACAAACAAGATTTATTAGGAACGGATACTTTAAAAGACCGCGCTATCAATCTATTAGCTATTCTGAACAAGGAGGTCCAACTTATTGATATGAAGAAAGATATAGAGAATAAGACCCGTAAGGATATTGATAAAGATCAGCGGGAATACTTCCTTCATCATCAATTAGAGACTATTCAAAGAGAATTAGGTGATACTGGTGAACAAATAGCCAATGAATACAAAGAACGCGCAAAGGGCAAGAAATGGTCAGATAATATCAAAGCTGTTTTCGAAAAGGAGCTGGTTAAGTTACAACGTACCCCAACCCATTCACCGGATTATTCTATTCAGCAAAACTTTATAGAAATAATGCTAGATTTGCCATGGAATGAATACTCCGATGACAATTTCGATGTACGTCATGCCAAGGAAATCCTTAATCGAGACCATTTTGGAATGGATAAGGTCAAGGAACGTATCGTTGAATATTTGGCTGTTTTACATCAAGTTACGCTTATTAAACAAAGTGATAGAAAAGCATATAAATCTGACTTTAAGGCCCCTATCCTATGCTTGTTTGGCCCTCCCGGAGTCGGAAAAACGAGTCTTGGAAAGTCAATTGCAGAGGCTTTAGGGCGCAAGTATGCGCGTATTTCATTAGGCGGACTGCATGACGAAGCAGAAATTCGCGGCCATCGTAAGACTTATATCGGTGCTATGCCGGGACGGATTATTGAGAACCTACGCAAGGTCAAAACCTCTAATCCTGTTTTTGTACTCGATGAAATCGATAAAATCGGGGCAGATTACAAAGGCGATCCTACTTCTGCTTTATTAGAAGTATTGGATCCTGAGCAGAACAATACGTTCCACGATAACTACTTAGATGTAGACTATGATTTGAGTAAGGTTCTATTTATTGCAACTGCAAATACATTAGAAACGATTCCTCGTCCCCTACTCGACCGAATGGAGTTGATAGAAATGAGCGGTTACTCAATTGAGGAGAAAGTTGAGATTGCAAAGCGGCACATCATTCCTAAGGAACTTGATAATCATGGACTTAAACCATCTCAATTACGGTTTAAAAAAGAGATAATAGAACAAATAATTGATGGCTATACCAGAGAATCCGGCGTTCGATCTTTAGAACGGCAAATAGCAACAATATGCCGAAAAGTAGTCACCAAAATTGCGCTTAATGAGGAATACAATGTCGCTATTACAAAGGATGATGTTGTGTCCTATCTCGGCAAACCGCGTTTCTCAAGGGATATTTGGGAAACAAATAAGTATATAGGCGTTGTAACGGGTTTGGCGTGGACACAGGTAGGTGGTGAGATTTTATTCATAGAAACCTCACTCTCTCCTGCAAAGACTCCTACCCTTACACTAACCGGCAATTTGGGCGATGTAATGAAAGAAAGTGCAACCATTGCTCTAGGATATATCAAAGCAAATGCCGATAGATTTGGCATTAAACGTAAGGATTTAGAGACGCACTCGGTTCATATACATGTCCCTGAAGGTGCTACACCAAAGGATGGACCAAGTGCCGGAATAACAATTACAACAGCACTTGTGAGCGCCTTTACGAAACGCAAAGTAAGACCACGAATTGCTATGACAGGAGAAATGACACTACGTGGTAAAGTCTTACCAATTGGAGGCGTAAAAGAGAAAATATTAGCTGCCAAACGTTCAGGAATAACGGACATCGTGATGTGCCAAGACAATCAAAAAGATGTAGAAGAGATACCATCTGTATATTTGAAAGGGCTGCACTTTCACTATGTTAAAGATATACAAGAGGTAATTGATTTTGCACTGCTTAAATAATAATTATCATAACAAAAATATAAAAACTGTATTATCATGAAACCAAGTCACATTGAACATCTTGGAATTGCTGTAACAAGCATTGAAGAAGCATTACCATTCTTCGAGTTCTTAACCGGTTCTAAATGCTACTCTATCGAAGTAGTAGAAGACCAAAAAGTACGTACCGCTTTCTTTAAAGTGGGCGAAGTGAAGATTGAGTTATTAGAGCCGACCAGCCCTGAGTCAACAATTGCTAAATTTATCGAAAAAAACGGTGGCCGTGGTGGCGTTCATCATGTAGCATTTAACGTTGAGAATGTTGCTGACGCACTTGCTGAAGCTGAAGCAGCAGGAATCCAATTAATTGACAAAGCTCCTCGTAAAGGTGCAGAGAATTTGATGATTGCTTTCCTACACCCGAAGAGCACCAAGGGCGTCCTCACTGAGATTTGCCAACAACCTAAATAAGTTGCTATTATGAATAACGCTAAATTACAAAAGCTCGTTGAGAACCGCGAGAAAGCATATGCCGGCGGAGGCGAAGCAGCCGTTGAAAAACATCATGCTAAAGGTAGTTATACCTGCCGTGAACGCATTAACATGCTGCTTGATGAAGGTTCTTTCGAGGAAATCAATATGTTCCTTACCCACCGTTGTCACGATTTCGGTATGGAGAAAAAAGTATTCCTTGGTGACGGTGTTGCTGTAGGATCCGGTACTATTGACGGCCGACTTGTTTTCGTTTTCGCGCAAGACGCCACCGTTATTGGCGGCTCTCTCAGTGAAACAATGGCACTCAAAATCTGCAACGTTATGGACCAAGCGATGAAATTAGGTGCTCCTATTATTGGTCTTAATGATTCAGGTGGTGCTCGTATCCAAGAAGGTGCTTGTGCTTTGGCTGGTTATGCTGAAATTTTTGAGCGTAATATCTTAGCATCAGGCGTCGTTCCGCAAATCAGTGTTATCTTTGGTCCTTGTGCCGGTGGTGCCGTTTACAGTCCTGCCCTGACCGACTTTATCATGATGACGGAGCAAAATTCGTACATGTTCATTACCGGTCCGAAGGTTGTTAAATCAGTTACCGGTGAGGACGTAACTGTAGAAGAGTTAGGAGGAGCACGTGTTCATGCTACTAAATCCGGTGTCACCCATTTCGTTGCCGCTACCGAAGAAGAGGCTATCGAACAAGTACGCCGTCTCGTTTCATTCATCCCCCAAAACAATATGGAGGAAGCACCTCTTATGGAATGCGACGATGATCCTATGCGTTTAGAAGATGCGTTAAATGAAATTGTTCCGGATGATCCTAACAAGCCATACGACATGAAGCAAATCATCAATCTCATTGTAGATAATGGTGACTTTATGGAAGTACAGAAAGACTATGCTAAGAACATCATTTGCGGGTTTGCACGTTTCAACGGTCGCTCTACCGGTATAATTGCTAACCAACCAGGATGGTTGGCTGGTGTACTGGATTGTGATGCAAGTCGAAAGGCTGCCCGATTCGTTCGTTTCTGCGATGCATTTAACATCCAAATTCTCACTCTTGTTGATGTCCCTGGCTTCCTTTGCGGTACAGGACAAGAGTATGCCGGTATTATTGACCATGGAGCTAAACTTATGTTTGCATACGGCGAAGCCACTGTTCCTAAAGTTACCGTCACCATTCGCAAGTCGTACGGAGGTTCGCATATCGTTATGTCGTGCAAACAATTGCGCGGGGACATGTGCTACGCTTGGCCAAATGCAGAGATTGCTGTTATGGGAGCAAGCGGTGCTGTCGGAGTACTTCAAGCAAAGGCTTTGAAGGCTATTGAAGATCCTGAAGAAAAGAAAAAATTCATAGCGGAGAAAGAGGCTGAATATAAGGAGTTATTTGCGAGTCCGTATCAAGCTGCTAACCGTGGCTACATTGATGACGTTATCGAACCGCGTACGACACGTGCTCGTATCGTCAACGCGTTTGAGAAACTCCAAACCAAACGCCTGAATAATCCGGTGAAGAAACATTCAAATATTCCGTTGTAATATGATACTATTGGAAGTTACAAGCCAGACTTGGTACATTACAGGTATCGGCTTTGGGATGGTTTTGGTATTGCTCTTCCTCTTCGTGTATGTCATGAAGTTGTTGGGAGTAATTATGCAGCCGAAGAAAAAAAATGTAGAACAGCCGAAAGCAGAGGAAAAACAAGTTCCTCAAACGGCTGATGATGCAACAAAAGCGGCTATAGCATTTACACTGCAGCAATATTATTATGGGGTACACGATTTAGTAGAGACCCATCTTACAGTAAAACACCACGTTACGGCGTGGAACATTATCGCAACAGAAAATAATTAATTACAAAACAATGAAAGAATTTCAATTCAAAATTGACGGTAAAGAATACAAGACTTCCGTCACAGAGCTTGAAGGCGGTATAACAGAAGTAACCGTTAATGGCAAAGCATATAAAGTAGAAATGGAAACTCCGAAAGCTGCAACAAAAACTGCAGCTCCGAAAGTTGCAGTTTCACAGGCTGCTGCTCCTAAGGCTGCTGCTGCACCTGCCGGAGGAAAGAAAGTTGTTTCTCCGCTTCCCGGGTCAATCATCAAAGTGCTCGTAGCTGAAGGTCAGGCAGTTAAGAAAGGAGATACCTTGCTTACACTTGAATCTATGAAAATGGAAAATACAGTTGCTGCTGAGTGCGACGGTACTGTTACGAAAGTAGCTGTTACTGCCGGACAGACGGTTATGCAAGATGACCTGCTTGTCGTTATCGGATAAAACATTCGGAATAATTTAATATAAAACTTAAATTTTATGGAAGACGTTCTTGCATTCTTCACCTCGATGGGATTTATGAATCTCAGTTGGCAACAGGGTGTAATGTTGCTGCTGTCATTCTTTCTCCTATTCTTGGCAATTAAGAAACAATACGAACCGCTTCTGCTTCTACCGATTGCATTCGGGATGCTGCTCACAAATCTCCCTGGAGCCAATATGTTTCACGAAGAATTATGGGCTTCTTTCCTCCAACCGATGTTAGAAGATGGCGTAACGCCCAATCCTGCATATCATAGCTATGGAGCTATACTGAAGAACGCAGGTTTATTGGACGTGATGTATATTGGTGTTAAAGCAGGATTGTATCCATGTTTGATATTTATTGGCGTTGGCGCTATGACGGACTTTGGTCCGTTGATTGCCAATCCAAAGAGTTTCATCTTGGGAGCTGCTGCACAGGTTGGTATCTTTATTACCTTCCTATGCGCTAATATATGGTTTACACCTGCAGAAGCCGGAAGTATAGGAATTATTGGTGGGGCTGATGGACCTACTTCGATTTTCCTTACTTCAAAACTCGCTCCACACTTGTTAGGACCGATTGCGATTGCTGCGTATTCATATATGGCTCTTGTTCCGGTTATTCAGCCGCCTATTATGCGACTGTTAACAACGGAGAAAGAACGTAAGATTAAGATGAGTCAACTACGAACTGTCTCGAAAACCGAGAAGATTATCTTCCCGATTATCATTACAACTATCGTAGCACTTGTCTTACCTGATGCAGCTCCGCTTATAGGATGCCTTATGTTGGGTAACTTGATGAAAGAGTGCGGCGTAGTTGACCGTTTGAGTAAAACTGCTCAAAACGAACTGATGAACATCGTCGTTATCTTCCTCGGCTTATCTGTAGGAGCGACCGCTACCGGAGCTACATTCCTCAGTGTCAAGACATTACTTATCCTTGCAATGGGTATTATTGCCTTCTCATTGGGAACAGCAGGCGGTGTCTTACTTGCTAAGTTTATGAACCTCTTCTCCAAAGAGAAGATCAATCCGCTTATCGGTTCGGCTGGTGTTTCTGCTGTACCTATGGCTGCTCGTGTAAGTCAGGCTGAAGGTCAGAAAGCTGATCCTTCTAACTTCCTGCTCATGCACGCAATGGGACCGAACGTAGCCGGTGTAATCGGTTCCGCTGTAGCTGCAGGTATACTATTAACGTTCTTGGGTTAACCCGCTAATCGTTAGTTATTAGTTAGTTATTAGTTAGTTATTACTTAGATATTCGTTAGATATTAAGCACATCCTAAGCAGATTGTATCAACTAATGAAGAGTGATGTCACCATAGCGCTTTTGTGCGCCATTACTTGTGGAACAGCACAGGTAATGGCGCAGGAAAACGCAGATGAAGACTCTCTCCTAAATCAGTTTACAATACAAGAAGTTCAGGTTACAGCAAACATTCATAATGAACCCGTCGTCCCGGTTCAACGGTTGGAAGGAGAAAGATTAACTACCCTATCCACACATAGCGTAGCTGATGCAATCCGATATTTCTCCGGCGTCCAAATTAAAGATTATGGGGGCGTAGGAGGAATGAAGACCGTGGATATGCGCTCAATGGGATCGAATCACTTAGGTGTGTTCTATGACGGAATAGAAATTGGCAATGCCCAAAATGGTATCGTTGATTTGGGGAAATTCTCTGCGGAGAACTTGGAGGAAGTAGCTTTGTATAACGGCCAAAAGAGTGAAATTTTTCAGTCTGCAAAAGACTTTGGCTCGGCTGGAACGTTATATCTCAAAACAAGACGTCCAAAATTTGAGAACGGCAGGAACTTTCATATTGTTGGAACGATGAAAGCCGGAACCTTTGGACTTGCTAATCCAAGTTTTCTATATGAGCAAAAGTTAACGGATAACATACATTTGTCTGCCAACGCAGAATACACATATGCAAATGGTCGCTACCATTTTAACATCCATCGCGTATATCCGGATGGTTCAGTAGCTTGGGATACGACCGGTGTAAGACAGAACGGAGATATTCAGGCCTTTCGTGCAGAGGCAGGAATATTTGGCTACCTGCCGGATGGTAAATGGCATGTAAAAGGCTATTACTACCAATCCGAACGTGGTATTCCACGCGCTATCATACGAAACGTGTGGACGAGCGACCAACGACAATGGGACAGAAACGCTTTTGTACAAGGTAATTTTACCAAAACGCTCTTTGAAGGATATGACTTTAGTGTATCGGCAAAGTATTCTAACGATAAAATGAGATACCTCAATCCCGATACGACGCTAATGTACATTGATAACACATTCTTACAGCAAGAATTGTATATTAGTGTGGCTAATCGCTATTCGGTTTTTAAGTGGTGGGATTTATCACTGAGTGCTGACTATCAGCTCAATTGGTTAGATGCCAACATGACGCAGTTTGTACACCCAATGCGCCATACAGGATATTTAGCTTTGGCAACTGATTTTCACTACAAGTGGATACGCGGAATGGCAAGCGTACTCGGTACATTTGTCAAGGATGTAACGGATGTACAGACAACGGATACGAAATATAACTTTTCACCGGCTGTATTTCTCAGTTATCAACCTATACTGAAGGAACAATTGTTCTTTCGTACCTATTATAAGCTAACCTACCGTATGCCCACCTTCAATGACTTGTACTATACGGACGTTGGAAACATTAACTTATCACCGGAAAATGCACGACAATACTGCGGCGGTATAGAATATACCAAACGGCTTAGTATTATAAGTGATGCACTAAAATATATGCAACTGCACATTAAGGCAGACGGATATTTCAATCAAATTGATAATAAGATTGTTGCCGTACCAAAGGGTAACAGTCAATATCGATGGATGATGATGAATATCGGTTATGTGGAGATTAGAGGATGTGATATCAATGCAGGATTGGATTTTGATTTCAGTCATGATGTCCATCTGTCCTTATCGGGTGCATATACATTTCAGAAGGCACAGGATTTTACTAATGCCTCTGATACAATAACATATGGAGGACAAATCAGCTATATTCCATGGCACTCTTGTTCTGCAACAGGCAATCTGTCGTGGAGAGGCTGGACACTAAATTACTCTTTTATTTATGTCGGAGAGAGGTACGATAACTCTGCCAATATTCCGGCAAACTATCAACAGCCATGGTACACCCATGATTTGAGTTTGAACAAGATGTTTCATTTCAACGGGTGGAAATTTAGTGCTGGAGTAGAAATTAATAATATGTTAAATCAGCAATATGCTGTGATACTCAACTACCCTATGCCGGGGATAAACGGCAAAGTGATTGTGAAATTTATAATATAAATTATATTTATGGACACGTACATTACCAAACGAAACGGGAAGAAAGAAGTCTTCGCCGTTGACAAAATCAAAAACGCTATTTCAAAGGCGTTCATTGCCGCAGGGTCTTTTGCCACTGAAGACACATTGACCTCTATTCTTTCACGCCTCCGTATCTATGACGGCATCGGCGTTGAAGATATCCAAAATCAAGTGGAAGTTGCTTTGATGGCTGAGAAATACTTCCAAGTTGCAAAATTATACATGTTATATCGCTCACGTCACAACGACGATCGTGAGACATTAGAAAAACTTGACTTCCTTATCAATTATTGTGGTGCATCTAATGCAGCAACAGGAAGTAAATACGATGCTAATGCCAATGTAGAGAAGAAGAACATCGCCACCCTTATCGGCGAGTTGCCTAAAGCCGGTTATATCCGTCTTAACCGCCGCTTGCTCACTAACCGTATTGAGCAAATGTTTGGTAAAGAATTAGCAGATAAATATATCTCGTTGCTAAAACAACATTTTATCTATAAGAACGACGAGACAAGTTTGGCTAATTACTGCGCGTCTATTACAATGTATCCGTGGCTCTTGGAGGGGACAAAAGCCATTGGGGGTAATGCAACTGCTCCTCGCAACTTAAAATCGTTCTGTGGCGGATTCGTAAATATGGTGTTTATGGTCAGTTCGATGCTTTCGGGTGCTTGCGCTACGCCGGAGTTCCTGATGTACATGAACTACTTTATTGAGCAAGAATATGGCGAGGACTACTACAAACGTGCTGACGAGGTAGTTGACCTCAGTCTCAAACATCGCACATTAGATAAAGTCATTACAGACTGCTTCCAACAAGTTGTTTATTCTATCAACCAACCTACCGGTGCTCGTAACTTCCAATCTGTGTTCTGGAATATCAGTTACTATGACCGTTACTATTTCAACTCTATCTTCGGTAATTTCCGTTTTCCGGATGGCTCCGCACCTCACTGGGATGGTCTAAACTGGCTACAAAAACGTTTTATGAAATGGTTCAACGAAGAGCGTCTCCACGCAGTTCTTACCTTCCCAGTTGAAACGATGGCATTGCTTAGTGAGAATGGTGATGTTAAAGATAAAGAATATGCTGATTTCACTGCCGAGATGTACGCAGAAGGTCACTCATTCTTCACCTACCTGAGCGATAATGCTGATTCATTGGCTTCCTGCTGTCGTCTGCGTAACGAAATTACTGATAATGGTTTCAGCTATACATTAGGTGCCGGTGGTGTAAGTACAGGTAGTAAATCTGTATTGACCATTAACCTTAACCGTGCTGTACAATATGCTGTCCGCCAAGGTATTGCTTACCAACAGTATATCGAAGAAATCGTCGATTTGATGCATAAAGTACAACTTGCATACAACGAGAACCTCAAGAAACTGCAGGAGCAAGGAATGTTGCCTCTATTCGACTCCGGTTTTATCAATATCGGTCGTCAGTATCTGACTATCGGCGTGAATGGTTTGGTTGAATCCGCTGAGTTCTTAGGCATCAAAATTACCGATAACGAGCAATACGCTCACTACGTCCAAGAAGTACTTGGCATTATCGAGAAACTCAACAAACAGTATCGCACACGCGATGTAATGTTCAACTGCGAGATGATTCCTGCAGAGAATGTAGGTGTTAAACACGCTAAATGGGACCGCGAGGATGGTTATGTTGTTCCGCGTGACTGCTACAACAGTTATTTCTATATTGTTGAAGATTCGTCACTTAACGTTATCGACAAATTCCGCCTGCATGGACGCAAATACGTTGAGCACTTAACCGGTGGTTCAGCTCTACACTGCAACTTGGAGGAGCATCTCAGTAAAGAGCAATATCGCAACTTACTGCGTGTAGCTGCTGCTGAAGGAACCAACTACTTCACTTTCAACATCCCGAATACCGTTTGTAACGACTGCGGACATATTGATAAACGTTATCTCAAAGAGTGCCCTGTCTGCGGTAGCAAGAATGTTGATTACCTCACACGTATCATCGGTTATCTCAAACGTATCAGTAACTTCTCCGAGGCACGTCAACAAGAGGCAAGTCGTCGTTATTACGCAGGTCAGAAAGACTTAAAATGTTAAGATTAGCGGATTACGATATTGTCTTTCAGGAAGTGCCGAATGAAACGACATTGGCGCTTAATCTGAGTGAATGTCCTCATCATTGCCCAGGATGCCATAGCCCTCAGCTATGGACATCCCTGGGGGATGAGTTGACACTTCCTATACTGGACAACCTGCTCGCAACGTATCCTTACGTAACTTGTGTAGCGCTTATGGGGGGGGACAATGACTTGGAGTCTGTCATAAAGATGGCACAAACAATCCGTCTAAGAGAAAAGAAAGTCGCTTGGTACACAGGACTTACTACCCTACCCATTGATTGGCCGATTGATAGTTTTGACTTCATTAAGATTGGTCCGTTCATTGAAGCTTTAGGCGGACTAAAATCCCCCACTACTAATCAGCGTTTTTATCAGATTGTTAATGGTAATTTAGAGGACCGGACTTCTTTATTTCAAAAAAAGTGAGAAAGTATATATACATAACGAATTGCTTATTTTGTCTAACCGTACTAACTACGCTTAATTCTTGTCGCACTAACGAAGTAATTCTACCACCGGAAGAAGAAAAAAAAGGAGATACAATTCAATCTGAAGTAATAGGTTTCTATCAATTGAACGAAGGAAATATGGGATCCAACAAAGCCACGTTGGATTACTATGATTTCACAACCGCCACCTACACTCGCAACATCTATTCAGCTGCCAATCCGGAAGTGCCTCAATCATTAGGAGATGTCGGGAACGACTTGAAGATATACGGCGGGCGTCTTTATGCGGTAATAAATTGCTCCGGTCTCGTTGAAGTGATGGAAGCAGGAACGGCTAAACACATCGGCTCAATCAATATTCCAAATTGCCGTTATTTAGCATTTAAGGACGGCTTTGGTTATATCACGTCATATGCCGGTCCTGTTGTAGTTGATGCGTCTAAGGCTCAAATAGGCTACGTAGCTAAATTTGATACCGCGTCTTTACAGATTGTAGATACTTGTTACGTGGGCTTTCAGCCGGATGAATTAGATATTATAGGAGACAAACTATATGTAGCTAACTCCGGCGGATACATGAAACCAAATTATGAGAACAGCGTCTCCGTTATAGATTTGAACACATTCAAAGAGACATCTCGCATAAAAGTAGCTATCAATCTCCACCGCCTGCGTAAAGACAAGTATAATCAATTATGGGTGTCCTCGAGAGGCGATTATAACATACTGCCGTCCAAGCTCTATTGTATTGATTCTAACACCAATAAATTGGTTGATTCTGTACAAATAGCTGCGACGGATATGTGGATTGACGGAGATTCTATCTATGTATATGGTGTTGAGTTTAATTATATCACTTATGAGAGCACCATCAGTTATCACATTGTTCATGCCAAGACGCACCAAGTTATAGCGAACAAGTGGTTTGAAGACGACCAGATAACTATTGAAGAACCATATGGAGTTATAGTTCATCCCGTAACGAAAGATATTTTCGTTGCAGACGCCAAGAATCACGTGGAACCGGGAACTATCTGGTGTATTGGTCAGGACGGCAAGGCCAAATGGAGTGTCAGAACGGGAGATATTCCAGGTCATTTTGCCTTATACTATAAATAATTATGAAACATTTAACAACAATTTTCTTTCTATCCTGCTCGGTGCTATTAAATGCGGCATCGCCTTATATCAACAAAGTCTATGATTACCTTCCCGGTATGGGACAATTTGTTAACGTATTGCCCAAATATGAATCAGGTGATACACAGGAAACGATGAACAAGAAGGCAGAAGACGCCATAGCCAATAATAATGGCAGCATGATTTCGTTAGGCGGTTGGGGCGGATATGTTATCTTCGGTTTTGATCATATGGTTGTTAACGTAAAGGATGAGTACGATTTTATTGTATTGGGTAATGCATTTGAGGGCAACGCCGAACCCGGTATCGTTATGGTCAGTTATGACAAGAACGAGAATGGTTTACCTGACGATGACTGGTTTGAATTAGCAGGTTCCGAATATGGTAATAAATCCACCTATTTCAACGTAGATTCCACCTATAAGCGTGAAGCAGATACCATTAAGAATCCGTTTCATAAGCAACCCTATTATCCGCAATGGCTAAAGGAGGACAAATATACACTCACGGGAAATCGTTTGCCTAATAATGGTCATAAGAACGAACAAGGGACGTGGATTCTGAACGCATTCTCCTATGGTTACGCGGATAATTATTCCAACACCGACGAACGGGCAAAGCTCAAGATTGACTGGGCAGTAGATAATAAAGGGCAACACGTCCAATTAGAGGGTATTCACTTTGTTAAGGTCTATAATGGAATGAGACAAGTTTGTGGTGATATTGGCGAGACTTCTACTGAGATTACAGGTGCTACGGATTTACATTATAGAACGAATCTCTACTCTACTTCGGCTCCAAGTCAACAGAATAAATTCTATCGTAATGGTCAGTTGGTTATCGAACGTAACGGACATCTTTACAATATGCTGGGACAAGAGGTAAAGTAATTCCCTTTATAAGTTCCTACTAAATAAAAAATAGCGACGCTCACGCGCCGCTATTTTCATTAAAAACATGGAATTATATTGGTTTATTTAACCTCGTTACCAAGGATATTGTAGATAGTATTACCTTTAATGATAAGCACTTGACCATTGCGAATAACTTTCGTTACTTGCTCATTAGCCTTTATTGTATTGATTGCTGACGGATGCTCGGGGAAGATAGCGCGCTCAGGCTCAATATAAGAATCCGGCTTGGCTGCACCGAAGTTATCCATTGCGAAGTAAGCAGGAGTATTCATGAAACCACCGGTTGCATCGCTACTTGACATACTGAATGTCAAACCATCAATTTCACCAAGTTCTGCCAAATCAACATATGTCCAACCTACGACATATTCGCCATTTTGAGCCAGATAGAAATCTTTCGTCGCAACCTCTGCACCACCTTTAACGCCAATGCAAGTCAGTTTGAACCAATCGTCCTTACCAAATGCTTTGGCAAAGCTGTCACCGTTAACCATCGATGTAACGGCATAAGCGGTGTTGTTGATAAAGAAGCCTGGAACTACTTGTGCATCGAAAGTAATCGTGTCGTTATACATATTCCATACTGCAAAATTCTCTCCTTCGTATGCACCACCCTTCGCGCTACGATAAGCTTCTGTATAGCCAGTAGAGGTATTAGCAGTCTCATTCGTTACAGTAAATGATGTAAAGTAATCACCATAGCCGCTGTTGCCGCCATAGTAGCTTCGGAAGTTGTACGTTCCGCTTGTCCAGCTGTTCCAACCAATTACAGGAACGTCAGCGCCTTGCCAACAGGTATCAGCCTTAGCCACATTAATGCCACCTGCCTCGTTCTCGAAAGTAGCAACTTGGGCAGGTTTATTAGAACTAATTGTCAGTTTATCCATAGCGAAATACAAGGACGTATTAGCCATACCGTACGATTTATCTGTTGAGCTCATTTCGAAGTTCAATCCGTAAGTTTTACCAAGTGGTCTAAGGTTAATCTTAACCCAACCGTTTTCGAATTGCTTACCTTCTGCCATTTTATAAATAACAGGCTCAACATCGTCATCATTATAGCCTTCATCATCAATGGCGTAGATTTTGAGTGTCAGCGTATCATTCTCTGTAAAAGCATGAGCACTTCCATTGCCTTTAGTAATATCAAGTTTAGTTAAACCATCCATGCAAATCATCACATCAACAGGATAGTATTGGTCACTAAATGTTACATGGCAAGGAGAATAGTCTAATAGAGCCAATGCTGCATACTCTGAATAATAGCCTACTACAAATGGAGTTCCAACACCATCAACGCCTCCTTTTGCCGTGCAAGCAAACTGACAAGCGGTGTCAGAAGCATTCTTACTGATTGTGAATCCTTCCCAAGAAGTTCCACTATAAGAAGCAGCTGTTGGAAGGTGATCCAAAATGAAAGCTCCATCATTTGTCATGAGTTTCGCATAGCTGAGATTCTCGCTATACGTACTATCCATTACGTCCTTTAAGTCGTTGAAGAACGTAACAGGTGTGTGTTTGGTCTCATACTGAATAGGATCGCCATTAAGGTTAGTAGCAGTTGTGAGATCCATTGTAATTACTTCAGCCGACATTGCACCTGCGAATAGAACGGCTCCACAAAGTGTAAATACTTTTCTCATATAAAATTGTTTTTAGTTGTTAATAATATATCTTAGGTATAAGCCTAAAAAAATCCACTCCTCAAACTCTGAGAAGTGGATATGATTCATTATGCCTAAGGTCAGCCCAACGTCAGCGTAACCTCTGCTATATGAAATGTTCACAGCTCCATTCCTCGAGAGCGTTGTTGAACGAAAACAGAGGCAGGTATTCTGACTTATCCCTTTTTCTGCGCCTTCCCAGCTCAAGCCAGTGACATATTGCAGAAAAATATAAGGACTTACAGCAGCGGGTCTGTCCCGGATTCGCACCGGATTCCCTTTTAATTACACTACGTGTAAACCACTATTTTCTATGTATAAATTCAGTTTAAGTACCGAATTCGAGTGCAAAAGTACTATAAAATATTGATACGTGCAAATATTTTGTATAAAAAAGTATAATATCTACACACTATTTGCCATTTATCGCAAAATACTTCCACAAAGGTGCTGCGTGAAGTGCTTGCACAATTTCTCCTTGTAAAAGAAGCTGATAGACCTCCTCTTTGGACATAATATGTACATTTATATCTTCCGTTGATTCTTCGTGCTGCGTGGTTATTTGCTCCACACCAACAGCCAGGAACGTATAAGAGGTATTATTATGGTTTGTAGGATTAGGACTTAGTTTCATGAAGTCACTCCACTCTCCTCCGCCGAATCCTGTTTCTTCAAGTAACTCGCGTTTAGCTGCTTCCAAAGGCGTTTCGCCCGGGTCCACCACGCCGGCTACAATCTCAAAATGTGTTTCACCTATTGCGTGACGGTATTGGTCTATCATCACCATCTTACCGTCTTTCGTTATGGCTATCACATTTATCCAGTCCGGGAACTCGAATATAAACCAAGTCGGTATCCGGGTACCGTTGGGCAATTCTACTAATTCCTGTCTGACGGACAACCACGGACCTTTCTTAAGGATGTTCTCTGACTTGAGAACTTTCCATTTCCGATTTTCTAACAACATATTTCCATCTAATAGTTAAATATATCACCCGTGCAATCAAGTGCACGAAATAAGCCGCGTAGAGAGCCTGAATACCCCATAGTTTATAGAAGGCGACGTACGTTATAACAAAGCCTACAGCGGACCAAATCATCGCGTTACGAAGCGGGCGGCCTTCAGTCGCGCCTACATATATACCATCCCACATAAAAGCTAATGTGGAGATTAGCGGCATTGCTATCAGCCAAGGGATATAAGGTTTTGAAGCGGATAAAACATCCGAGTCGTCCGTCATGATAGCAATACTATCCACTCCGCCGATTGCGTATATAGCTGTAAAAAGCACACCCACACCGATACTCCAACCGAACAAGTCTCTGAGCAAGGTGTTTAGTTTTATGTGAATAGAGGAATTGTTCTTACTGTGCTCACCAAACAGTTTACCCACCAAAGCTTCGCCGGCATATGCAAAACCATCTACGAAGTAACTGAACAGCATGAAGAGTTTCATAATGATACTGCTAACCGCCAACTCGATATCACCGTAACCGCCGGCGATGGAAGTGAAGCCGACATATACGACCATAAAACAGAGCGAACGTATAAACAGATTGCCGTTAAGCACAATGAGTTGCCTTAGTTCGGACCAACGCAAGACGTGACTAAAGTGCGTAAATTCCATTATATACGGGCGATATTTCGTGAGCATAAAGCCTATTGCCAGAACTAATCCTACATATTGGGCTATAAGTGTCCCGTGCGCTACGCCTAACGGTCCGAGAGGAGTGTATATGGCTAATATATACGACGATATCACATTAACCACATTAATCGTTATATCGCAAACCATCGGCGATACAGCATCCTGCATACCTATGA
>ODAI011879121.1_pt1 | contig 20907 bp, 21 predicted proteins | sample 1539321 | NCBI WGS metagenome assembly ODAI01 (sample SAMN02144231, study PRJEB22623) | gut metagenome | biome: sheep rumen | host: Ovis aries | place: New Zealand
CAATCCGGCATCGCCTCCCCGGCTCCGGCGACACGCCGGTTCTTGGTCCAGAGTTTGGCGCGCTGTGCGACACCGAAACGGTGCTGCTCGTCGATGACGACAAAACCGAGGTTCTGCCACTGCACATCGTCCTCCAATAACGCGTGCGTACCTATTAGTATATGTATCGTGCCGTTGAGGAGTCCGTTATGGATAGGCACCCTGTTCTTGGCGGTTGTCGAACCCGTGAGTAGCGCTACGTGAACGGCGTCTCCGAGCGGTGCCAGAAACGCCTTCAGGGTCTCGTAGTGTTGGTTGGCGAGGATCTCGGTCGGTGCCATGATACAGGTCTGGTAGCCGTTGTCGATAGCGAGGAGGCAGCACAGCAGCGCCACGAGTGTCTTGCCGGAACCCACATCGCCCTGCAACAGACGGTTCATCTGATGCCCCGCTTTGAGGTCCTCGTGTATCTCGCGGATGACACGTTTCTGGGCGTTGGTCAGTTCGAAAGGCAGTGCCTTATAGAGCGCGTGGAACCGTGCGCCGACCATCGGCATCGCAAAGCCGAGATTCAGTTCTCGGCGCTTGAGTTGGCGAAGGAGTTGCAACTGCACATAGAACAGCTCTTCGAACTTCAACCGTGCCCGCGCGTTCTGCATCGAGGGTGTGTCTTTCGGGAAATGCACATTGACAAGCGCATCCGTCAGCCCCATGAGGCGGTACTTCTGTAGAATATCCGCACCGATGGTGTCCGGCACACCCATTTTCAGATCCGGCATCATCTCGGCGATGATGGTACGCATGACTTTGGAGTTGAGCCCGTGGCGCTTCATCTTCTCCGTCGTGTTGTAATACGGCTCCAGTCCTTGCGTCATCTCCGGCGTGACTTTGGACATCGGGGTCAACTCCGGGTGTACAAAATTATAGATATGCTGGAACCGGCTGGGCTTGCCGAAGAGGAGATATTTGATCCCTTTTTGCAGTTTGACATACTGTACGCCTTTGAACCAGACGAGCTCGCACTGGTGTGTGCCGTCGAAGAAAGTAGCGGAGAGGCGCTGCGCGCGTCCGATACCGATGGTATGCCACTCGGTGACCTCGCCGATGATCTGAACGTACGTATCCTCGTCGTCCAGTTCGGCGATGCGGTAGAACCGGCTGCGGTCAATATACTTGTACGGATATTGGCGCAGCATGTCCATGGCTGTGTTTACCTTCAGCTCAGAACGAAGAATGTCGGCACGCTTGGCACCGACACTCTTGCAATAGGTTATATCTCGTTGAGAAAGTTCCACTAGCCTTTAGCCAATAACCCTTCGCCTTTATTGGAGTTTGAAGTTAACCGGCACCGTGTACTTCACGCGTACGGGTTTACCACGCTGCTGACCGGGTTTCCACTTCGGCATCGATTTGATGACGCGGATGGCCTCTTTGTCCAGCGAGGGGTCTCCACCCGAACGAACCACCTCTACATCCACGATCGAACCGTCACGGTTAACCACGAACTGGCAGATTACACGACCCTGGATACCGTTCTCCTGTGCGATAACCGGATACTTCACGTTCTCGCTCAGGTACTTGAAGAGGGCTTGCTGTCCACCCGGGAACTCCGGCATCTTCTCTACAACGACGAAGACAACCTCTTCTTCCTCTTCCTCGACGGGAGCCTCAACCGGCGCGGCGATAACGACTTCCTCCGCCTTGTCATCCTCGGCGTTTACCTCGATAGACTCGGTCTCGACATTATCCTCCACGACATTGAGCACCTCAACCTCTTGTACGGCAGGGGGTGGGGGAGGGGGAGGAGTCTCTTGACTCGTCTGCTGGATCTCTACTTCTTCCTCAAACAGGAACTCTGTGTCGGTCACCTCATACTTCGTGACCTCTCTCTCCGTCCACTCAAGCGCTACATAAACGAGGCTGAGTACGAAAACCAAACCCATCAACGCATAGACGAGTTTGTCCTTCTCAAGACTGGCATTTTCAGATTTCTTGACTTGCATATACTGTGTTTTTTAGGTCGTGATTTTTGAAATCGGCTACAAAGGTACAACTTTTTGGCGAATTATGCAAATAAAAAAAGAAAAATTTGCGTAATTATAAATATTTTTGTACCTTTGCACCCGGAAAATGGGAAATAAGTTGTCTAAAATATGGAATTCTCCATCCGTTCGTAACGTAGGAAAGCTCCTCTCGGCAAATGTCCTTGCGCAGGTGTTGGGCATTCTTGTTTATCCTGTCCTGACGCGCCTGTACGCCCCCGAGGATTTCGGTCTGCTCAATCTGTTCATGAGCATCGGGGGCATACTCATTCTGGTTTCCACCGCAGACTACCAGAATGCGATTGTGCTCCCCAAAGAGGATGCCCGTGCCCGTGCGCTTGTGCAGTTGTGCATAGTATTACTGGCAATAACAATTATGGTGCTGGTTGTATCTATTCCGTTCTCCCTCCCGATAGCCGCTTTGTTCAAAGCACCCGGTTTGGCGCGTTGGTGGTGGTTGATGCCGGTGTATGTCGGCGGACTGGGTATGTGGGCGATTCTTAGCAATTATTACATTCGCGTCAAGTCCTTTCAGCGGATGTCGGTGTATCAGGTCTCCCAGTCCCTCTTTAATGCCGGTGGCAAAATGGGCTTTGGCGCTTTAGGATGGCTGTCCGGAGGACTGATTGTTTCTACTGTTCTCGCGCCTGTCTTCGCCATAGGTGTAAGCCTGTTGAACGGCGGACGCCGGCTCATATCAAGGCTGTTTGGGATAGACCGCTCTGCTATTCGTGAAGAAGCTGTTGCCTATCGTAATTTTCCGTTATACTCAGTGCCTCGGTCTTTGGTCAGCACGTTGTGTCCCAATTTGCCGATTTTAATGCTTACACCCGTGTTCGGACTGACGGAATTAGGTTATTTCGGAATGGCGCTGACCCTCGCCATGCGGCCGTTACAGATGATTGTGCAGTCGGTTTATCAGGTCCTGCTCCAGCGGACTGCTCAGATGGTGAATAAGAAACAGCGGATAGGAGGCTTGTTGCTCCGTTTCGTAGCAATGGCATTTGTTGTCTTGCTGCCTGTATTCGCCGGATTGTTTTTTATTCTTCCTTGGCTAACAGAAGTGCTGCTTGGTGCCTCGTGGCGCATCAGCGGCGAATATATCCGCCTGTTGCTCCCGTGGCTGCTGGTGATGACTGCTGTGGCGCCGATCGGTTTTATAACAGACGTGTTTGCGCAACAGCGGATGGCCTTTGCCATAGAAATTCTCTATCTGGTGTTGTCCGTTGCGGCATTAGCCATAGGAATAGCCGTTCGTGATTTCAGAATAACGGTACTTTGCTATTCGCTGGTCAACGCTTGTGTTATCTTGGGGCAAATGATCTGGTATATCTGGCTGATCCGTCGTTACGACCGTTCGTTGCCTGTCTCCTGAAGCTGACGGATGGCACTGAGGATGGTTAAGACGGCGCACTGGTCATAGACCCTCCCTTCGCGCATGATTGTTTTTGCTTTTTCCTGAATGGACGGATATGGGGCAAGAAGGTGTTTGTTTTCCTTATAATAGGAGTCTATAGCTCTGCGTAAAACAGGATTGTTCCTCGCCCACGTATCGTACGGATTCATCGAAACGCCTTCTTCCATCCGGTAGCCGTTGTAGATATGAAGCCGTTTGAGGATATAGAACGCCGTCCGTGTGGCTAAATCTTTCAATGGGATGTTTCTTCCCATGACAGGCAGGACGATGCGCCGGTGCCCGATTTGTTCACCCTTGTGGTCCCATTGTGCCGCTTCGGGGTAATAGCGCAGGATCCATTGGTCGTAGAAACGGTAGTTCCACCGTTTTTTGAGCGGGATGCGCAGCACATAATCCAGTACATCCACATCGCAGAAGGGCGAGTAAGTCTCCGTGTACTGCTGTAGCACCAAGGGCGAGCCCAGTCCGTTTCCGGCAAAACTGAGCGAGTAGAGCCGCTCTATCTCATGTGTACTGTCCGTCTCAACGGAGAAAATGTTGTCACCGTTGACGCCCGTAAGCACCATGCCGACCCCTCTCCAGTCGAACTGCGTGGAGCAGTAGTATATTTCCGAAGGTGCATTGTAATTGACGAGTCCTTGTGTGGAGCGTGTGATTTCGTCCACTTGCGTCAGGTAGTCACCGCCGTCCAGGGGCAGGAATCGCCATTCGTTGCCTAAAAACGCTGCTATCTTTTCCGGCAGCAGATGGTCGTAATGGTTGGTCTGCGAATAGGTGAAGTTGGTAATAGGCTGTTTAGTCAGTTGGCGCGCCACGGTCTGTACCATTCGTGAGTCCAGTCCGCCGCTCAACGGATAGAAATGTCGGAGTCCGTACTCCTCGTTCTTGTCCAAAACGCGCTTGACAGCTTGCCGGAACAGCTCGTTAGTCCGTGCTAATGCCTCTTTTTCGTTCCGATGAAGGGGACGGTTGTCGAAACGGTAGTACTGCGTCACTTCCGCTTGACCGTTGCGGACGGTGAGCACTTGTCCTGCCCCGAGGCGTCGGATGCCTGTTGCCATGGTTGTGCTGTCGGAGCCGTAGCCCATGTCCAGAATACGCTCCATGAACGTCGGATTCATGCTGCTTATGCCACATACATGAGCCAACTCAAACAAATCAGATGAGAGGTAAATCCCTTGTCCTGTTTGGCACCAAAAGAGCATGTGACTCCCGATCTGGTCGTTGTACACTTGCACTTCGCGTGTCCGTTTGTCTATCCGCACGCAGGCAAAAGATCCGCGCCACGCGGACACATCCGTCTGTTGCCATTGGTTTGCAATCTCGTCACGGTTGAACAGCACGCCCTCGACCGCTAAAAAGCATTTCTCATCTTCCAGCCACAGTTTGTCTTTCTCGAACTTGCTGAGCGACCACTGCGACAAACGGATGCCGTCTGTCTCCCAATGGCGGACGAAAGTGTTCTCCTGTTTCGGAAACTGCCACTCAACGGGCCTGTCTATGCTTATTCGGAAACCATACATTGCGTATAAATCTCTTTGAGTTGTTTGCCGACCGCCTCTGCCGAGAATCGGCTATACGTGTTGGCGTTGGCTATTGACGCAAGCTGCTGACGATCGGCAGTAACCGGACTCCACAATATTGTCTCTATGAATTCGGCGAACTTGCCCGGCTTGTATTGTGCTATTTCTTGCGGTACGATGAGGTCGGCTATCTCCTCTGCGATGCCAACGGGTGTGGAGAGGATAGGTAAGCCCGCAGCTGCGGCTTCTGCGAGTACTACTCCGTATGTCTCGTACCGGCTGGAGAGCACAAAAGCGTCTGCGTGAGCCATCTCTTCCGCCACCTTCCGGGGTGTCAGTTCGCCCGTCCAGCGCAGGAGGTTTTCGGGAATGTCGAGTGTGTCTGCGTACGCACGGACATCCTTATAGTCGATTCCTGTGCCGACGAGAACCAACTGCCAGTCCTGACGTTTTTCGGACAGCATCTTGGCAGCCCGCAGGAGTCCTTTGACATTTTTGTGAGGCTCGTCAAAACAAGTGATATTCAAAAGAGTCTTCCGATTATCCGGTATGCCTGAGTTTCTCAGCCCAGAATGGTCACGATTGTTTCGTTGCTTCGGTATATCGAAGAAAAAATCATCTACCACATTATCGATAATCTCCCATCTTTTAGCTTTGAAATCTAACGCCTGCATAGCTTTCTTTAAGTCCTTACTGACAGGCATTACGACTTCGGCGTTTTTGCATATATAACGCATGAATGCAGTATGCAGACTATGTGGGGAGATATTCTTACTAGACGGCAAGTATCCTGTAAAGTGCTCAACGATGACATATGGAATACCGTAGCGGTGTTTGAGCCAGAGGGCGAGGAGACCTTGCTTCTGAATGACGTTCAGTTGGACGAGATCCGGCATCCACCCTTCACGGCGGAGAGCACTCCACTGGCACCATGTGTCGCGCCATGTTTGCGAGAAGATGACGCGCACCTCACACCCCTGCGCGCGAACGGCGTCCGCGTGCTTTTGTACGAAAAGTCCGCTCATTGCGTCCTTCTCGGACGGGTACCACGGTGTGAGAAAAAGAACCTTCAATTACCAATTACCAATTACTAATGCATCCCCCACTCCCTTATTTTCTGAAACCACAGTGCAATGCGGAATAAGGGCTTGTAGTATTTCTCCACGCTATAGTAGGTGGTAGGGGTGGAACCGAACTGCTTGTAGTGCTTGGCGGTGCCGCGCTCCATGGAGCCCTCGAAATCGAAGCGGACCTGTTTCTCGCGGGCGAGTTTCATCGCTTCGAGAACCAGTAGTGCGCCGGCTCCGGAGTCTCCGAAAGCGGGATCGTAGGCAGGGATGAGGTAGTACATGTAACTCTTGTCCCACACCAGGAACGCGGCGGCATAGACCTGCCCGTCCGCATTGCAGATACTGAGTATCCGGCACTGCCCGAGCCGCCGGGCTTTGCGTTCGAGGACGAGCAGGAACTCCCGGCTGTACCCGATCTTGCGTTTGCGTGCGGCAAGGCAGCGGGTGTGGAAACGGTAGAACTCCTCTGCGTCCATGGCATGCTCCGCATGCAGCGAGAGGGCTTTCTGGAGCTGCCGGCGCTTGTTCTTGCTGAACGATGCGATAAGCTCATCCAGATTGCTGAGATCATCCACACGGTACGTGACGCGCTCTTTGGTCTTGAAACCGAGGGCGCGCATGGCATTCACGCACAGACTGCCGGGCATGAACTGCTGATAGTAGTATGCTACGCCCAGTTGGTCTATCTGTTCTTTGATGAGCCGGCAGACTTCGGCTGTTTTCCATTTGTCGGCAGTCACTTCCGGCGTGACCCATATGCCTCCGATCTGGGTCTGCTGAGGCATCACAATATATTTGTACCACGCGCGTTTGCGTAGGAGGTACGGCATGGCGCCGATGATCTTGCCAGCTTCGTCTTCCGCCAGCAGCACATCCCATTGCTTGCCGGCGCAGACGGCGTCCATCCACCACGGTTGCATGAAAAGGGGTACATACTCCTGTGCAGCCACCCACTCGGTATATCGCTCCTTATTCGTCATAACGAAGATAGTCGAAAGTCAAAAGTCGAAAGTCAAAAGTCAAAAGTCAAAAGTCGAAAGCTGAAATTAGCGGAACAGTCCGTTGAAGAACCCTCCTTGTTGCTCCTGTGCTTCGGGAGCAGCCTGTGCCTCGTCGTTAAGCGCTTCTGCAGCTTCCTCTGACTGCTGGCTGCTGGCTGCTGACTGCTGCTGGTTCCGGTAGATATCCGGACGGTAGAGAATCTGTATGTTCTCCGCGATAACCTCCGTTTTGCGCCTGATTTGTCCGTCTTTCTCCCAAGCCCGTGTCTTGAGTTTACCCTCGACATAGACCTTCATGCTCTTTTTGAGGTTCTGTTGCGCCCACTCGGCGAGGTTGCGCCACAGTACAATGGAGTGCCACTCTGTCACATCGGGTACTTGCGTGCCGTTTTGCATTACATAACCGCGTTCGGTAGTTGCCAAATTGAAAGTTGCAATTGCTACGCCTCTGTCCAAGTAACGTACTTCCGGATCTGCACCTACGTTACCAATAAGAATTACTTTGTTTACGCTTGACATATTTGTTTTGTTAGATTTGTTTGTTGTTCAAAAACCATAAATCGGCTGCAAAGTTACTACTTTTTTTTGAATTATCCAAGAAACATGCAAAAAATTTGCATATATCAAAATTTTTTTGTACCTTTGCATCGGATTTGAGAAAATTCTTAATCCGCCAAACTTGGCGGATGCATCAAGTCCTTTTTCTTCCCTTTTCGTTACGGAGACGATAGCTTAGCAACCCACTAACGACCCACTAATCACCCACTAATCACCCACTCGGAGTCTTATGAAAGAGCGATGAGGGACACCCCCCAGCCCCCTCTCAGAGGGGGAGAGCGAGGGAGGGAATGGGCGGGGAAATGAGTGAGGGGGTGACGAGGGGTGACGAGGGGTGGAGCGGCTCCGAGGAGCCGATGTCGGAATTTGATTCCGACGCAATGAAAAAAGAAGGGGGGTGGGGAAATGAGTGAGAGATGGGCGGGGAAATGAGTGAGGGACGGGCGGGGAGAAGCAAAAAAAAGAACAAAAATGCGTGCACGCTTGCGTATGTCAAAAAAAAGTTGTATCTTTGCAGCCAAATTGGAGAAAAACTGAAAAATACACATACAATGAAACACACAATGATTTTGGCGGCGGCGTTGATGCTGACACTGACCGGCGCGGTGAGGGCGCAGGAGAATGCACAGGCGGAAGGGCAGTATGTGCGCTGTATCGCGTTCTACAACCTGGAAAACCTCTTTGACACCATTCATGACGAGGGCAAGAACGACTATGAGTACCTGCCGGACGGCGGCATGAAATGGAACTCGCTGAAGTACGAGAACAAGGTGAAGAACATGGCATATGCCGTTTCGCAGTTGGGTACCGATTACGATCCACGCGGCGCAGCCTGCATCGGGGTCGCCGAGGTGGAGAATATAGGGTGTCTGTATGACCTGTGCGCGGAGGCGAACAGCAAGTACTGCAGGAGGCTGAAGCCGATTTTGCTGGAAGGTCCGGATCGCCGCGGCGTAGATGTGGGCTTCCTCTATGATTCGGTGCTTTTCAGACCGTCCAAAGTGAACGGCTTTGAACTCAAGGCGCACTATGCCGACGGCGGAGAGATCAAGACGCGTCTGCAGTTGTGCGTCTCGGGTTATCTGATGGGGGACGGCAAGCCGGAGAAGATACACGTCATCGTCAACCACTGGCCGAGCCGTTACGGAGGCGAGTTGTCAAGCCGTCCGGGACGTGACACCGCTGCGATGCTGTGCAAGTCGATCTGCGATTCGATTTACCTGAAAGAGCCAAAGGCTAAGATAGTTATCATGGGTGACCTGAACGACGATCCGTACAACCACTCGTGCAAGGATGTGCTCAAAGCGCGCAAACACCGCGAGGAGGTAGAGCCGCAAGGTTATTTCAACACGATGTGGCAGATGTTGGACCGCGGAATAGGATCGCTCGCCTACAATGGTTCGTGGAACCTGTTTGACCAGATCATCATCAACGAGCCGCTGATGAACGAGAAGATAGAGAGCGGCAAATGGACGTACTGGAAGGCACAGATCTTCAACAAACCGTTCCTGACCGTCCAGGAGGGCAAGGACAAAGGCACGCCTCTCCGTACCACCAAAGGCGGCGTATGGCAGAACGGCTACGGAGACCACTACCCGACGATGATTTATCTCATAAGACAAAAGTAGAAAGTAGAAAGTAGAAAGTAGAAAGTAGAAAGTCGAAAGTCGAAAGATAAAGGATTATGACACTACAACTGAATAGAAATACAACGCCCATACGGATGCGTAATTACGGGCGTATCGTGCAGGACATGATTGCGTATGCATCGACCCTGCCTGCCGGACAGGAACGTGACTCACTGGAGATATACATTGCCCAGTGCATGCGTCAGCGCAACCTTGTCTGGAACCGCGACCAGGAAGCGGGAATAAGCCGTGTGAAGGAGGATATTATCAGGATGTCAAACGGCAAACTTCTCTGCGATTCGCAAGCTTTCGAGCAAATACTCATGCAGCCGGGTAGTCAGACTGCAGGTAAGAAAAAGAAAAAATAACAATGGAAAAAAACAATCAGTTCAAGATCTTTGCAGGGTCGAAAGGACAGTCCCTCGCGCAGGGAATATGCGCGGAACTGGGCTGCCAGGTCGGCAATCTGCATGTAGATCGGTTTTCAGATGGTGAGTTTTGCACCTATTTTGAAGAGTCCGTCCGCGGACAATCTGTTTATTTGGTTCAGTCCACATGCCCCACGAGCGACAACCTGATGGAGTTGCTGCTCATGATCGATGCGGCGAAACGAGCGAGTGCTTACAAGGTGGTAGCAGTGATCCCGTATTTCGGTTGGGCGCGGCAGGACCGAAAGGACAAGCCCCGTGTCTCCATCGGTGCCAAACTGGTAGCGAACATGCTCCAGACGGCCGGCGCTGACCGGGTGATCACAGTGGATCTCCATGCCGACCAGATTCAGGGATTCTTTGACATCCCGGTGGATCATATCTTCGGCTCGAATGTGTTAGCCCCTTATATCGCAGGACTGAATCTGAAAAAACTGATTGTGGCTTCCCCGGACGTGGGCGGTTCTAAAAGAGCCTCCAATTTCTCGAAGAAACTCCACCTGTTGACCGACCGCGAAGTGCCGATGGTGATATGTTACAAGAACCGTCCGGAATTCAATAAAGTTTCTGAAATCCGTGTCCTGGGTGATATTTACGGCAAGGATGTAGTCATCTTCGACGACATCGCTGACACCGCAGGCACGTTGTGCAAGGCGGCAGAGGTGATGAAAGAAGGAGGCGCGAAAAGTGTGCGCGCGGTAGTGAGCCACGCCGTGTTGAGCGGTAACGCCTGTCAGCGGATCGAGGACTCGGCACTGGAGGAACTGGTCTGCACCGACTCGATTCCGGTCGATCCCGCCTGCTGCTCCAAACTCCACGTGGTCAGCCTCGCCAAACCGATTGCCGACACCATCCTTGCTATCCAGAACCACACATCCGTCAGTGAAGCCAATACACCGTGTTGAAAGTGAAGAAAAATATTTTTGTTACAGGATTAGTGGCAGGCATAGCCTGCCTCTTGTCTGCTTGTTCGGGGAAGAAACCCGTGACAATCGAGCGCCCGTCGTTCTCGGCAGACAGCGCGTACGCGTATATTGAGAGGCAGATGGCTTTCGGACCGCGTGTGCCCAACGGCGCGGCGCATATGCAGTGCGCAGTGTGGCTGGTGCAGCAGTTGCGTGCGTTCGGAGCCACGGTGGAACTCCAGAAAGGCTACATGCCCGATTACAAGGGTGACAGCCAGCAGATATACAACATCATCGGTCATTTCAATACGCCGGAAACGGCTTCCCGCCCGCGCATCCTGCTGGGTGCGCACTATGACACGCGGCCGTGGTGCGACGAAGAGGAGGCGTATGCCGACCGTTTTTATAATGTCCCGGGAGCCAACGATGGTGCTTCCGGTGTCGGCGTGCTGTTGGAAGTGGCGCGACAGGTAGGCAAACGGATGGCGGACTCGACATTCACAACCCCGGTGGATATTGTTTTCTTTGACTGCGAAGATATGGGCACACCGCGTACCTATACCGGCGTGGAACGCGAGGACACATGGTGTCTCGGTTCCCAACTGTGGGCTACCAACTATGCGAAAAATCAGTCAGCGGTCTATTCTTTCGGTATCGTCCTCGACATGGTCGGCGCGCCGGACGCAACATTCCCGAGAGAGATGTATTCGACTCAGTATGCCGCCAATTACCAGCAGCAGATATGGCACGCGGCGGAACAACTCGGCTACGGAGCCATGTTTACCGCCCAGCAGTCGTACCCCATTACCGACGACCATTATTACATTAATTACATTGCCGGTATCCCCTGTGTGGATATTATCCATTATGATGTGCGCAACGCAACGGGTTTCCCGCATTGGTGGCACACACGCAACGACAATCTGGATAACATATCCAAACCGACCCTGCAAGCCGTCGGAGAAGTGGTGATGAGTCAAGTTAAGTGAAAGATGAAAGATGAAAAGTGAAGGATGAAGTGATATGAGTAAGGTATTATTAGAGATAAAAAATCTTCACGCCTCTATTGGTGGCAAGGAGATATTAAAAGGTGTCAACCTCGTCATCAACGAAGGCGAAGTGCACGCAATCATGGGACCGAACGGAGCCGGCAAATCCACGCTCTCTGCCGTCCTCACGGGCAATCCTGCGTACGAGGTGACGGCCGGGGAGGTGTATCTGAAAGGACAAGACCTCTTATCAATGCCCGCAGAGGTGCGCGCACGTGCGGGCGTGTTCCTTTCTTTTCAGTACCCCGTGGAGATCCCCGGGGTGAGCATGACGAACTTCATGCGTACGGCACTCAACGCCAAACGGGAGTACGAGGGCAAAGAACCTGTTTCGGCAAAGGAATTCCTTGCGCTCATGCGCGAGAAGAAGAAACTGCTCGAACTGCCGGACAAACTCAATAACCGTTCTGTCAATGAGGGGTTCTCAGGCGGAGAGAAGAAGAAAAACGAAATCTTCCAGATGGCGATGCTGGAGCCCTGTCTCTCTATTTTGGACGAGACGGACTCAGGCTTGGATATAGATGCGCTGCGTATTGTGGCAGAGGGCGTCAACCGCCTCAAGACTCCGCAGAACGCCTCAATCGTCATTACCCACTACCAGCGGCTGCTGGACTATATCGTCCCCGATTTCGTACACGTCCTCGCAGACGGCAGGATTGTCAAGACAGGCGACAAGACGCTCGCACTCGAACTCGAAGAAAAAGGCTACGAAGGACTGAATCTCTAAATGTCAAAATGACCAAATAAATGGTACATGGTAGATGACCAAATCGTAAATATTAAGTCCGGTGAGACGTACGAACGCGTATTCCTCAACGAGCCTTCCGTCAACCTCCGGATTGTTCAGGAGGCAGGTTCGCATGTGAAAATTCACGTGCTCAACATATCCGGACTATCCGGAAAATCCGGAGTTTCCGGAAGCAATAACATTGTTGTGGAGCAAGCCGGTGAGGGCTGTAAGACGGAGATTTACGGCCTCGCTTTCCTGCACGGCGAAGAATCCGTGACTACCGAGACCCATGTGACCCACGCCGTAGGCGGGGGAACATCCGACCAGTTGGTCAAATTCGTTCTGGACGACCGTGCACGCGGACGTTTCATCGGTGACCTGAAGATCGTGCAGGACGCGCAGAAAACCGAGGCGCACCAGACCAACCGCAACCTGGTTCTCTCCGACGAGGCGGAGATGCGCACCCAGCCGCAGCTGGAGATTTATGCCGATGATGTAAAGGCAACCCATGGTGCCTCTACGGGGCAGTTGGATGAGTCAGCGCTTTTCTACATGCAGCAGCGCGGCATAGACAAACAAAAAGCGCGCCAACTGCTCGTCGGCGCGTTTATGAAAGATGTCCTCGCTACTATCAGCGATGAGCCATTAAGAGAACAACTACTGGACGCGGTTGATGGCGAAATCGAGTAGCGCTAACAAACTGCTTTTTTCTGCACAGTCACGGAAGACCGAAAGAGCTTCCGTGGCTTTCTTTTTGTAGGCTAACATTTTCTGCACGGCATACTCGTCACCCTTGAACCGCAGTACAAAAGCCTTCACTTTCTCCAACGCCCGTTTCACCTCTTCTTCCTCTCCTTGCGAGAGAGTGGCGGCGATGGTTCTGATTTCCTCTGCCTCGGGGTGCGGCGCACGTTTGAGTGCAATAATGAGAGGAAGGGTTACCTTGCCGTCCCTGAGATCACTCATCGTCGGTTTGCCTATCTCTTCCAGATCGCTGTAGTCGAAAATGTCATCTTTGATCTGGAAACATAATCCCAACAGCCGTCCGTACTCGCGCAGAGCGGTTCTCTGACGCGGCGTGCAGCACGCACTCTCGGCTCCCGCCTCCGCGCAGGCTTGGAAGAGACGGGCGGTCTTCTGGTCGATGACCTTCAGATACTGCTCCTCGTCTATCCACATCGACTGCCCGGCATGCAACTGGAGCATCTCGCCGCTGCTCAGGCTCTTGCCCAAGTCGGATACAATCTCTAAGATGCGTATATTGCGTACTTCTGATACCAGACCGATCACCTTGGCTAACATGTAGTCGCCTGTCAGAACGGCCACTTTGTTACTCCACCGTGTGTGTACGGCAGGCTGCCCCCTCCGGGTGTCGGAGTTATCGACCACGTCGTCATGCACGAGGCTTGCGTTATGGAGCATCTCTAAGGCTACGGCAGCCCGAAGCGTCTTGTCGGTAATAGGGTTGCACAATTGGGCGCATAGCAATACAATCAGCGGCCGCAGTTGTTTGCCACTGCGTGCCGCGATATATTTTAAAACGGCTTGTTGCAACCGCTCGTCGGACTCCATGCTCTCCTGCATCAGCCGCTCGTAGCGCTTCCACTCCGTTTCGACGGGTCTCCGTATGTCTGCTAAGCTTGCCATCGGACTAAGGATAGGCGCAGCCTTCTCCTTCATTAACGGACGCGCTCGCAGTAACTGCCGTCGCGGGTGTCGATACGGATGATCTCGCCCTCGTTGATGAAGAGAGGTACGCGTACCTCGGCGCCCGTCTCTACGGTTGCCGGTTTCAAGGTGTTGGTAGCGGTGTCGCCCTTCAGACCCGGCTCGGTGTATGTAACCTGCAGCTCAACCTTGGTCGGCAGCTCGGCGAAAAGCACCGTGTCGGTCGAGGCGTCGGATACAACCTCTACGTTCATACCCTCTTTGAGGAAATCAACACCGGTAATCAGGTCGTGTGCGATGGGCACCTGCTCGAAAGTCTCGTTGTTCATGAAGATGTAGTCCTCGCCCTCTTTGTAAAGGAACTGGTACGGACGGCGCTCTACACGCACATCCTCCAGCTTCTCACCGATATTGAAGCGGCGCTCCAGTACGCGGCCGTCCACTACATCTTTGAATTTAACACGCATAATGGTATTGCCCTTGCCCGGTTTGACGTGCAAGAACTCAATTACGAAATACAGACGGCCGTCCATGCGGATACATACGCCGTTCTTAATGTCTTGAGAGTTAATCATAAGTCTATGAATTGTATTATTTTTAGTGAATTCATTGAAAAAACGTGCAAAGTTACAAATTTTCTTGCATATATGCAAAATTTTATGAAAAATTAATCGTTTTTATTTGCATAAATAGATTTTTTTTACTAATTTTGCAGGCAAAATAGAAAATCATGGAAGCAATAAAGGAATTTTTCGGACCATTCGATATCTGGCAGGTTGTATCGGCATTTATTTTTATGATTGCCATCATTGACCCGCTTGGTAATATCCCTATTACCATTTCCTTGCAAAAAAAAGGCGTGAAGATTGATGCGAACAAAGTCTGTATCGCCAGTTTCATTATCCTCATGTCTTTCCTTTTCCTGGGTGAGTGGATTCTCAAGTTCTTCGGTGTACAGATTGAGTACTTCGCCATCGCCGGTGGTTTTGTCATTTTTTTGATGGCAATGGAGATGGTTCTGGATATTACGATTTTCCAGAACGACAAGCTGGAGGGCGAAATGGCGGGTGGCGGTTCGATCGTCCCGCTGGCCTTCCCGATGTACGCGGGACCGGGCGCGTTTACAGCCCTGCTGGCAATCACGGCGGAATATACCACCGGGAACCTTTGTATCGCGCTGCTCCTCTGTATGCTTGTGTTGTATCTGGTGCTTATCGGAACCAACTGGCTCACCAAATACCTGGGGCAGACCTCGCTCTATATATGCCGTAAGTTTTTCGGTATTATCGTATTGGCGATTGCCTGCAAACTGATGTTCGGTAACTTGGCGGTAATCTTTTAGTTAATCATAAATCAAGATAGATATGAAAAGCTTTAGTGAAATGCACATTGCGTTGGCTTCGGACCACGCAGGTTTTGCGCTCAAGGAGAAAGTGCAGTTGTTCCTCGAGGATAACGGCGCAAGTGTCAAGGATTTTGGATGTTTCAGTGCCGAGAGTTGCGATTACCCCGACTACGCACACCCGCTGGCAGAGGCAGTCGAGAAGGGCGAGTTCGAGTTCGGTATTGTCATTTGCCATACCGGTAATGGTGTTGCCATGACCGCAAACAAGCATCAGGGTATTCGTGCCGCGTTGTGCTGGGATACCAAGTTGGCAGAGTTGGCGCGCGCGCACAACAACGCAAACATATTGGCTCTCCCTGCCGGCTTTATATCGGCTCCGATGGCACTGGACATCGTTCGTACCTTCTTCCAGACGGATTTTGAAGGAGAGCGTCACGAGCGTCGTATTAACAAGATTGCGCTCCATTAAGTATATAAGCACGCGCGTGTGCAACGCAATGCGTTGCTATGCGAGTTATGCACTGGGTCTCTTGGGCTCGGTGCATATTGTTCATAAGCCGGTTTTTCTGTCCGTTGAACCCGCCGCTGTGTGCCAGCTCCGTTGCCCCGAGTGTCCGGTGGGGCAGGGGGCGAACCGGCATATATCGGGAAATCCTTTTATGCCCCGCAAAGTATGGCAACGGGTGTTAGCCGAAGCAGCGCCTTTTGTACACACTATTCAGTTCTATTTTCAAGGCGAGCCGCTTCTCCATAAAGACCTGCCGTCCATGATTCGTGAGGCGCACGAAGCAGGCATCTATACGATCGTCTCTACCAACGCGCAGGCATTAACTCCCGAATTGGCGGAAGAACTGGTGCGCGCCGGGCTGAACAGGATCATCATCTCTATGGATGGGTTGACGCAGGACAGTTATGGCGCGTACCGCGCCGGGGGAGACCTTCAACAATGCAAAGCCGCTCTCCGATGGCTCCATGAGGCTTCAACGAAGCGGTCTTTACTCTTTCGGCGTTTAATTGTTGAACTGCAGGTGCTCTGCCTCCGTACGAACGAGCGCGAGTGGGACACCTTCCGCCGCGAGTACAAGAAAATGGGTGCTGACCGTCTGGTCTTCAAAACCGCCCAACTGTACAACTACGCAGACGGGCACCCGCTCATGCCTTCCGACCCGCGCTACAGCCGTTACGCTAAAGGGACAGACGGCCGCTACCACCGCAAACCCGTCTCGAAAGGCTGTTTCCGCGTCTGGAGCGGAGCGGTCATCACCACCACCGGCGAAGTGTTGCCCTGTTGTTACGACAAAGCGTACGCACATTCGTTCGGAAACATTATGGAGACCTCGCTATCAGTTCTCTACAACAATGAAAAAGCGGTCGCTTTCCGCCGTGCAGCACTTCGTCACAAACCCCAAATATGCCACGAGTGTTGGAAATAACCGGGTAAGAACCGGAGCAGAATAATTATGCAAATCAAGACGTTTACATTCAGTGCCTTTGGCACAAACACCTACGTAATCACCTTCCCGGAGATTGTTCTTCTGGTTGATCCCGCTTGCTCGAACGAGTACGAACGGCAAGTGTTGCTCAATTATATCCGGCCGTTGGCAGATGGCTCGCAGAAACGGGCGTTGGTGATAATTGCCACTCACGGACATCTGGATCATCTTTGGGGCGCGGCGTGGGCGACAAAACAATGGAATACATCCGTCTGGATGCATGAGGCGGACATCCCGTACGCCGAAGCCATGCAACGCCAGTATGACCTCTTTGGTATCTCTGCTACCCCGCAACTCTTCCCGATTGCGGAGATATACGCTGCCATCGCCTGCCATCAGCCATGCATGGCTGATCTTCAGATTCTCCATACACCCGGACACACGCCCGGCTCCATATGCCTCTATTGGCAGGGCGAAAAAGTGCTCCTGTCCGGCGACACGCTTTTCTGCCGCGGCTACGGTCGCACCGATCTTCCCGGAGGCGACCCGCGGCAGATGTTGGACTCCCTGCGAAAACTTACCCGTCTGCCCGAAGATGTTGTCGTTTATCCCGGCCATGGGAGTACAACGACAATAGGTGACGAAAAGTGGTAATGTGTAATTTTTGCGTCAATTTTTCCACATACGTGTGCAGAATAATTAGTAATTTTGCACCCGTAATTTTATGCGTGTGCGCAATACGCCGGAAAACAATCATTTAACTCAATAAAAATCTAACAATTATGATCAAGCCTTTCATGGACAAAGACTTCCTGTTGCAGACAGAGACCGCACAGGAGCTGTATCACAATCATGCGGCTAAAATGCCGATTATCGATTATCACTGCCACCTTATTCCGCAGATGGTTGCCGAGAACAAGCGTTTCGAATCCATCGCACAGATCTGGCTCATGGGCGACCACTACAAATGGCGTGCTATGCGTTCCAACGGAGTGGACGAGCGTTTCTGTACCGGCAAGGACACTACCGACTGGGAGAAGTTCGAGAAATGGGCGGAGACCGTTCCGTACACCTTCCGCAACCCGCTTTACCACTGGACCCATCTGGAGCTCAAGACCGCTTTCGGTATCGAGGAGCGTCTGAACCCGGAGACCGCACGCGCTATCTATGACAAGTGCAACGACCTGATTGCCAACGACCCGAAGTTCTGTCCGCGCGGACTGATGAAGCACTACCACGTAGAGCTCGTCTGCACGACAGACGACCCGGCTGACAGTCTGGAATGGCACAAGATGGTCAAGGAAGACCCGACCGCAGAGGTACGTATGCTGCCGACATGGCGTCCGGACGCAGGCATGAACATCGAAGCTGCTACTTGGAAAGCTTACATCGAGAAACTCTCCGCGGTAAGCGGTGTTGCAATCGCCACATTTGGCGATTTAGTAGATGCTCTCCAGAAACGCCATGACTTCTTCGAGTCGATGGGCTGCCGTCTGTCAGACCATGGTATCGAGGAGTTCTACGACGAGCCGTACACCGACGCAGAGATCAACGCTATCTTCCAGAAAGCCCTCGCAGGCAAGGAGTTGAGCGTTTATGAGATCCGTCAGTACAAGCACGCTTATCTCCACGCGCAGGCTGAGATGGACTACGCTTCGGGTTGGACTCAGCAGTACCACTACGGCGCTATCCGTAACAACAACTCCAAGATGTTCGCAGCTCTTGGCGCAGACACCGGTTTTGACTCCATCGGCGAGTTCACGACCGCAAAGGCGATGAGTCATTTCTTGGACGAAATGAACAGCGAAGGACACCTCGCAAAAACCATTCTCTATAACCTCAACCCGTGCGCGAACGAAGTAATCGCTACCATGTTGGGTAACTTCCAGGACGGTTCGGTTCCGGGCAAGATTCAGTTCGGTTCAGGCTGGTGGTTCCTCGATCAGAAGGACGGTATGGAGAAGCAGATGATGGCTTTAAGTAACCTCGGTCTCTTGAGCCGCATGGTAGGTATGTTGACCGACAGCCGTTCGTTCCTGAGCTACCCGCGTCACGAGTATTTCCGCCGTACGCTCTGCAACGTCCTCGGCAACGACATCGAGAACGGCATGATCCCGTACTCCGGCTACGAGAAAGCCCGCGTTCAACAGATGGTCGAAGACATCTGCTACAACAACGCAAAGAATTATTTTAAGTTCTAAATGACTACGCCTCCCCGCTTGCCTTTCAAACGAGAGGTGGGCGGGGATGTGATTTGACGACACCCGATACTTGGAGTATTAGTTACGTGGGAAAGTAAAATCAATACAAGGAAAGAAATGGCAAAAATAGTTCATACCATATTATTTGACGAAAACCCAGATAGTTCAAGGTTAGTATATATCGATAATTGTGTTTGTCAGTTATACCTAATACGTCACGATGACACAAGTGTTGTATCTCAAGTAGCAGAAGAAATAGACAAACCTGCTGTATATGTGCTTTTGAACCGGGAAACCAGAAAAGCATACATCGGTCAAACGGATTCATTTAAAAAACGATTGCAGCAACATTGGAATAAATCATTTTGGACTGAGGCTCTTTGTTTTCAGGCGAACGATAACTCATTGCATTTAACAAGTATTCATTACTTAGAGGCTTTAGCATACGAGTTGGCGAAAAAAGTTGGCAGATATGATTTGTCTGAAAACACATTAGTGCCAAAGAAGCCTGCTACAACTCCTCAGCATCGTATTCCTGCTGAACAATTCTTTGAATATGTGCAGTTCTTAACGCAATTCATCGGGTGTGATATTTTTGCTGCAAAACAAAAACAAATACAATCCAACGAACATATCTTTTATTGCAAGCAGAGCGGTTGTGATGCATCTGGTGTTTTGAAAGATAATGGTTTTCTTGTATTTGCAGGAAGTGTGTTGAGAATAGGAGTACGAGCATCTGCATCAGCACTTTTCCAAGAACAAAGGAAGGCATTCATTGAAAAACAATGTAATGTTGTTAAAGGTGTGCCAGTAACAAAATGTGATTACTTGTTTTCATCGCCATCAGTAGCAGCAGGGATGTTTATCGGAGGAAGTGCTAATGGATGGACGGAATGGAAAGACAAAGAAGGAAAAACATTAGACCAAGTATATCGCTCAAATAAATGAAAGCGAAGTGGGTGAATATAGTGGATCGGTTGCAGGGGAATGTGGATCAGAGACATTATGCACGGCGGATTCCCGGAAACGGAGAATGGGGTGCCGTGTGTGCGAAGCCGGAGTTGAGCAAGAAAACAAAGAAAGCAAAAGCAGAACACCCGACGGCAAAAGCCTTTGCGGAACTGATGGCGGAGACAAAGGCAATCATGCATGATCCGGAGCGTAAGGCGGAATGGCAGACACGATATGAGGAGGCTGTGCGGAAGGCTAGGAAATATAACAAACCGATTCAAGGACGGTTGTACGATTATATTAAGCATGAGTTGAGCGAAGAGAGAAAGCAGGGTATCGTGCCGTAGATGTCAGGGTGACGTCATAGTGAGCACCCGATGAGCATCCGATGAGCACCCGATCGGTATCCGATGGGGACAGGTGGAAGGACCGAGGAAAGAAGGATGGGAAAAGTTATAAACCGGCATGACATGCCGGACAATAGACGAAATAAAAGAAACGAAGACAAATAACAAGGTAACAAAATGGAAAGAGGAACATGGAAATGGCAAGAAGAGGGAACGGCATGGAAGGGTGTCGGCATTTACCATGTTACGCTGGTTGTACCGAGCAGGGAGGCTTTGTTGGGGAGGCTTGTCATTCCGGAGAATGATCCGAAACAAGCGGTGGTGAAAAGGACGGACCTGGGGAAAGAGATAGTTTACCTAATAGGCACTATTCCACAACATCATCCGCAAATTCGGCTAATACAATATTGTTTGATGCCGGACCACGCACATTTCATACTATACGTCACAGAATCCATGCCCGTTAGTATAAAAGCAGTCGTGAGAGGATTTTGGCAGTCCGCAAAACAAGCAGGAAGAGAATATATTTCGTCAATTAGCCCGAATGACATTCGGGACAACAAACGAAATAACAGCAACATAAAAGAAGGAGCAAGCATATTCCCGATTTTTACTGAGATGCCTTTTATACG
>ODAI013403765.1_pt1 | contig 20906 bp, 14 predicted proteins | sample 1539321 | NCBI WGS metagenome assembly ODAI01 (sample SAMN02144231, study PRJEB22623) | gut metagenome | biome: sheep rumen | host: Ovis aries | place: New Zealand
AGAGCCCCTCTCCGCTTCATCGACGGTGCAAAGATACAACCATTTCACGACATGGCATAATTTGACAAGAAAAAACAGCCTAAAATTTGTCCATTAGCGTGCATCGTCTCTAAAACAGCCTAAAATTTGTCCATTACACCGAAAGTTTGTACAGAAAACGCCCCATATCCGTTTTCTTGTTGGCATCAATGTCGATAAATTGACTTATCTTGCATCTCAACAAGGCCTGCTCTTCTCACCAAATTCTGACAAGACGCTGGATGAATTTTTCGCCGACATCAAACAAAATATACAAGAGGCTCAATACGACAAGGAGGTAGAGGATGGAATGTATCAATTTATCGAAGACATTGTGTCAGGGCGAATAGAAATGCGCATACATCCCAAGCAGAACATACACGCTAAGATTTACATCTTTCGAGAAGAAACATATCATCCCCATGGGTTTGGGTCTGTTATCACAGGCTCAAGCAATTTGACAGAGGCTGGCTTAAAGACTAACTTTGAATTCAACGTAGAACTCCGTAACGACGATGATATTCTCTTTGCCACCGACACTTTTGAGAAACTTTGGGTAGAATCGGTACCCATCACCATGCAGCATGTGGAAAAGCTAAAGAGGGAGTCATACCTCAACACTGAGTTGACACCTTACGAAGTTTATCTCAAGTTCCTGCTGGAGTATTTCGGAAAAAGCATCGACTTCGACCCCAATTCTGTATCAGACCTTCCCACAGGATACAAGAAACTGTCCTACCAGATTGATGCTGTTAATGATGGCTATGCAAAAATGATGAAACACAACGGATTCTTTCTCTCTGATGTTGTCGGATTGGGGAAGACCGTCGTCGCAGCACTTATCGCAAAAAAATTTTTCTTTTCCAATGGCTTTCCAACCTATCGTTCACACACTTTGGTGATTGTGCCACCGGCACTGCAGGATTCGTGGGATGAAACTTTGGCCAAATTTAAAATAGACAACTATAAAATTATCACCAACGGCAGCCTGCATAAAGTCAAGGATGCAGGACAATACGACTTGGTGATTATGGATGAGGCACACAAATTCCGCACTGATACTGCTTCAATGTATACTGAGTTGCAGAAGATTTGCAAAACTCCGACACGTAGACAGAAGCCCGATGGCAGTTATTACAACAAGAAGGTAATATTGGTGTCTGCCACTCCACTAAACAATAAACCCGAGGATATTGCCAATCTTGTCTATCTGTTTCAAGATTCGAAGGACAGCACCCTAGAGGAAGGCAACCTTCAACGCTTTTTCCGCGAGCAAATAGACAAATACCGCAAATTGAAAGACCAGAGTGATATCACTGCGATCTCAGAAGGCATCAAGAAAATATACGAACGAATCAGGACAAAAGTTGTAGAGCCTCTCACCGTGCGACGAACCCGAACTGACCTTATGGGCAATGACGCATATAAGAAAGATTTGGAAGAGCAAGGCATTATCTTCCCTGATGTTCATGCTCCAGAAAAAATATACTACCCTCTCGACGACCAACTCAACGAACTCTATGACTGGACTATCAAGATGCTCAGCGACCCAGATGATGGTTTGACCTACAACCGCTACCAAGCCATCAAGTATCTGCGACCTGAGAAAAAAAAGAAATACAAGAAGGCCGATATGATTTCCACTCAGTTGGCTAAAATCATGAAGACCCTTCTCGTCAAACGTATTGATAGCAGTTTCTACGCTTTCAAACAGTCTTTGCAACGTTACCGCGATGCCAATCGCGTGATGCGTGAAATGTTCGACAAAGGCACCATCTATATTGCCCCCAACCTGAAAGTCAACGAGCTCCTGAATGACGGAAAAGAGGATGAACTCATCAAACTTATCAACGAATCTATCTATACCGACCCAACCATCGAAATATGTGTCCCCGATGATTTTGAGGATGGCTTTCTGGAAGGAATCAAGCACGACGAGGACATTCTCAACGAGCTCGTGGACAGATGGAACAAGATAGACTATGACCCCAAACTGGACAAATTCTTCGAATATCTGGATGGCGAGCTATTTGACAATGATAAAAACAATGAAGGAAAACTGGTTGTATTCTCCGAGAGTAAGGAGACTACTGACTATCTACTGGAGGCATTGACACAGCATGGATATTCTCGCACTATTGCTGTTAAAAGCAGCAATCGCAATGAAATGATGCCCATTGTCAAGGCTAACTTTGATGCCAACTATACCGAAGGACAAAAAAATGACATAGACATCATCATTTCCACCGAAGTGTTGGCCGAAGGTGTCAATCTACATCGCGCCAATATTATTGTCAACTATGACACTCCTTGGAATTCCACCCGTCTTATGCAGCGAATAGGCCGTGTGAACCGAATCGGAAGTACAGCTCAGAATGTCTATATCTACAATTTCTTCCCCACAGAAAAAGTGGATAAAGATATTGAATTAGAAAAAAAGGCCAAGATGAAACTTTTCGCCTTCCATGCAGCGTTGGGAGAAGACAGCCAAATTTATTCTACCGACGAAAGCCCAGAGACATTTGGCCTTTTCGACAAGGATATTGACGAGGAACGCGATGAGAAACTGGTTTACCTTATGCGTCTGCGCAAGTTGAAAGAAGAAGATCCCGACCTGATAAAGCGCATCTCCCGTTTGCCTATGCGCTCGCGTGTCGGTCGAAAAAGCAAAGTGATGCGAGGCTGTACGCTGGTGTTCATTAGAAATAATCGACGCGATGCCTTCACTTTCATCCGTGAGGACGGTTCGCACGAAGACCTGACATTCCTTGAGGCCGCCAAGGCTTTTGAGGCCAGGATTGACGAAAAATCCATTCCCTTGCACGATATGCATCACCAGCAGGTCTCACAGGCAATCAGTCTCTTTGAAGAAAAGGATGAGGACAGCAAAGCCGTGACGATGAAGGTGAATGTCGCGCAAGGACCTAACGAGAAGCGCGCCATTGCCTATCTCGATGCGTGTCTGCATATCGATAACTTGACCGATAGTGAAGCCGAACTAATCCGTCTGGCCAAGAGAGCCATTACTACTGGCAAATTCCAACAGTTGCAGCGCGATGTAAACAAACTACAGTCTGCCACCAAGAAGACGCCCGTAAAACCCGCAGTTCTGATAGAGAAAGTCATCGCAATCATTTCTTCATACCCTCTACAGAATAATACAACGGACTCACCTACGCCTACCCCGTCGACAAACAGGATACAAAAGGGGAAGTCACCGGAAATCATTATCTCCGAAAGTTTTAATTCGTAACTTTGCATTATGAGCGAGACTAACCGCATAGAATTCAAACGCGAACTGACGGACAACCTCGATATTGAAAAAGAGGTCATAGCCTTTTTGAATTACAAAGAAGGTGGTTATATCTATATTGGTATTGATAAGGAAGGAAATGCCGTTGGAGTTGGTGACCCTGATGGGTGTATGCTCAAATTGAAGGACAGGATAAAGAACAACATTTCACCTTCAGCTATGGGCCTGTTCGACATTGCCACCGAATCACGTGAAGGCCGCACGGTCATAAAAATCACTGTGGCCAGCGGAATCGATAAACCGTACTTTAAAACTAAATATGGTATGCCCCCACGCGGGGCATATATCCGTGTGGGCACCTCGGTTGAACCCCTGCCACAGGAACAGATTGACCGCCTTTTTGCCATGCGCACACGCAACTCCATCAGCAAAATAGTCTCAAACCGGCAGGATTTGACATTCGAGCAACTGCGTATCTACTATGACGAACGTGGCAAACGTCTGAACGACAATTTTAAGCGCAGTCTCGAATTGGTCACAAAAGAGGGCGAGTACAACTATGTCGCTTACCTGTTGGCAGACGAGAACAACAACTCCATCAAGGTGGCAAAATATTCCAGCCTTGACCGATGCGACCTAATTGAGAACAACGAGTATGGCTATTGCTCACTCATCAAAGCCACCAAAAGCGTGCTGACCAAACTGGAGATAGAGAACAAGACGGCTGCGAAGATCACCCCTATGGAACGAATCGAAACGCCTCTTTGGGACAGGGTGGCTGTGCGCGAGGCTGTCGTCAATGCCATTGTACACAACGATTACTCTTTCGAGGTGCCGCCCAAATTCGAGATATTCCCCGACCGTCTTGAAATCACTTCTGCCGGTAGACTCCCGGAATCCCTTAGCCGTGAGGAGTTTTTCACCGGCATCTCCATCCCGCGCAACAAAGAGTTGATGCGTGTCTATCGTGACCTCGATATTGTAGAATCATTGGGTTCTGGCATACCGCGCATCCTCCGCTCCTATGGTGAAGATTGCTTCCATTTTACTGACAACTTTATCCGAATCACCTTTCCTGCTAGTGTACAAATTGACTATGCAAGTGCAACTGAAAATGCAACTGGAAAAGCTACGAAAAGGTGGCCAGAAAAATGGCCAGAAAAATGGCCAGAAAAGTGGCTAGAAAAAGGTCAGAAAATATTGGATGCTATCTCTAATGATAAATCAATAACTATTGCGAAATTAGAAGTAGAACTAAGAATTGGTCATACTACTCTAAAAAAGATATTACGTGAGATGCAGAACGAGAACATCATCCGCCGTGTCGGGCCTGACAAAGGTGGTCACTGGGAGATTGTCAACAATGATACTAGATAGTAAAGATAAGAATATAAATAGCACACAATATGAATCGCAAAGAATTAAAACAGAAATTATCGTCGAAGTTTGAATTTGAAAAATGGAAAGAACTGCTCGGATTGATGTTTCCTAGAGTTGATTTTTTGACAAAGGCAATTTCTGTCGATACAGGCTTGGCCAAGGCTGGAGGACAAGTGGGTACCATTCGACTTGACGATGGCCGTTCTCTCGGATTGTTCCTGTTCGAGGTGGCCGACAATATCATCATTGCCCGCAACCGCAAGGGCTTGCGCGACATCGCCATTCGATATGTTGACCAGGATATCATTCACGGTGCCCTTGTCCTATACTATTCTGACAACCAGCCAGACTACCGCCTGACATTCGTCTCCAAACAGACTGTCATTAACGAAGATGGTGTAATCGAAACAAAAACCACAGCACCCAAACGTTACACCTTCCTGCTCGGCAGCAACGAACCCTGTGCTACGGCGGCTAACCGCTTGTTTGAGCTTGTTGACAAAAAACAGAAAGGGTCTCTGTTTTTGACCGATGTGGAAGAAGCCTTCTCTGTGGAACGTTTGAACAAAGAATTCTTTAATGGCTATAAGGATCGTTATAAGAAATTTCTTGCCTACCTCAATGATGACACCAAGGATAATCGCGACTATGTAAAGAAACTCCTTGGCCGCCTCGTCTTCCTTCAATTCCTTCAAAAGAAAGGTTGGATGGGAGTACCTGCAATAAATGGCAGGTGGGAGAATGGCGATAGAAACTATTTATACAATCTTGTGAAACACCACAATGGCAATGACCATCTGTTGAGTGATGTATTGGAAACTCTTTTTTTCGAAACCCTCAATGAGCCAAGGACTGACGACATTGCAGATCCAATATTAGGTGATAATATCAAGATACCATACCTCAACGGTGGACTTTTCGACAGAGACGACATTGATAAAAAAGATGTCGACTTTCCTTATGCCTACTTTTTTGAACTGATGGAGTTCTTTTATATGTACAACTTCACCATCGACGAGAATGACCCTGACGATGCCGAGATAGGTGTTGATCCTGAAATGCTCGGACATATCTTTGAGAACCTCCTGGAAGACAATAAAGACAAAGGTGCATTCTATACGCCCAAAGAAATAGTGCAGTATATGAGTCAGGAGAGTATTGCTCAATACCTTAAAACTCATACTGATGAATCTTTGCATCCTGCCATTGATGAGTTGATCAAAAAACGAAAGGTGCCAGAGGCTCTTCAGGATAAAAACGCAGCATCGAAAGTATATCAATTGTTGGATGATGTGAAAGTCTGCGACCCAGCAATAGGTTCTGGCGCTTTCCCAATGGGAATAATGAATGTGCTGTATCACTCACGTCTATTGCTGTATGGCTTTACGAATCCAACCAAAGAGTTTTCTCCGTCATCTGTCAAACGAGACATCATTCAAAACAACATCTATGGCGTGGATATCGAGAAAGGGGCTATTGACATTGCCCGCCTTCGTTTCTGGCTCAGCATCGTGGTGGATAGCGAAAGTCCCGAGGCCCTGCCCAATTTCGATTACAAGTTTATGCAGGGCAATAGCTTGTTGGAGAGTTATCACGGTAAGGACTTAAGTCAAATTCTTAACTCGGAGAGCAAAAAAACATCCTCTCATAAAGTGCCAAGCAATCAGTACGGCATGGAGTTTGTCACGGAGGAAACTCAAAAAAATCTACAAATCCATTTGGTACAGTATTTCTCTATTAACGACCATTCCAAGAAGGAGGATGTTAGAAAACTTATTAATGACAGCGTTAGGTCTTATATACGACAAACTTTGTTTCTTGAGGATGATGACATCCCTTTAAATTCATTGGATCCATCTGAAAATCAGGAGTTCTTCCTTTGGCACACTTGGTTTAAAGACATCTTCGACAACGGAGGTTTCGACATAGTAATAGGCAATCCCCCGTATATTCAACTTCAGGCAGATGGCGGCAGGTTAGGAAACCTGTATAAGAATTGTGGATTTGAGACTTTTGCTCGTACAGGTGATATCTACTCTCTTTTCTATGAACAAGGATGGAATGTTCTTAAGCACAATGGTCTCCTCTGTTTCATAACATCAAACAAATGGATGCGCGCTGGATATGGTGAGAATACTCGCAATTTCTTTGCTGAAAAAACCAATCCACTTATCCTTATAGACCTCGGAGCAAACGTATTTGAAAATGCAACGGTAGATACAAATATTCTGCTTCTATCTAAATCTCCTAATACGTTTACAACGAAGTGTGCCTCATTCAATAGAGTTGGTATAAACAGCCTCGAAAATCTGAGCGATTTTGTGCAGCAACAGGGAACGGTATGCGAATTCTGTGGAAGTGATAGTTGGGTAATCTTGTCCCCAATAGAACAGTCTATAAAGAGGAAAATTGAATCTGTGGGTACTCCGCTGAAAGATTGGGACATAAACATCTATCGCGGTGTGCTAACAGGTTGCAACAAAGCATTCATTATTTCTACGGAAAAAAGAAATGAGATACTATCAAATTGTAAAGATGATGATGAACGAGCACGAACTGCTGAACTTATACGACCGATTCTTCGCGGCAGGGATATTAAACGCTATTCATACAATTGGGCTGGATTGTGGCTTATAAACACCCATAATGGAGTAAAAGAAAAGATGCCTCGTATTGACATCAACTACTACCCAGCCGTAAAGCAACACCTTGATCAATACTGGAATGCAATCAGCACCCGTGCTGACAAAGGCGATACTCCTTACAACCTCCGCAACTGCGCATATTTGGAGGATTTCTCGCAGCCAAAAATCATTTGGAAACGCATAGGATCAAAGCTACGCTTTTCTTATGACAATAACGGTACCTTAGGACTTGATAGCACATGTTTTGCTACAGGTCATAATGTTCAATATCTTTGTTGTTTGCTTAATTCTAAAATGGGTAAATATCTATTAAAGGATTCCCCCAAGACGGGAACTGGTGATTTGATTGTGAGCGTTCAAGCAATAGAGCCTGTAATGGCTGCATGTCCTATAGATACAAAAGTAGATGAGTTATTAAATGCAATAATCACTAATAATAATCAGTCTGACATTGACAGAATAGACCACATTTTTTTCTCATTGTACAATTTGTCGAATGAAGAAATAACATACGTTTCAAATTACATACGACAATTTGAATAACGTACGTTATAAATTAAAAACCATAAAGTTTCTTGTTTATATATTCAACTTCTTCTGACGATAAATCATATGCAGAATATACCATCTTGTTTATCTTCTCACTGTTAATCTTTTGGTTACTTTTGTTTGTATCGGAAACAATCTCTGCAATTAATGACATATTGTTATTGTGAGGTATCCGTAGATGTTCAACAAATTGCCTTAACCATCTCCATCCCGTTTCATCAAACCTAGATGTTATTTGATTAAGGGAGTATAACATGACTCTTGAATTAAGAAAGCCCAACAAATAATTTAAAGTTTTTTTATCATTATTTCGAATAGTCATTACGTATGCGGTATTACTAACCATGTAACATTTTGTGTCAATAGTGAAAGCATTGCCAGTTCGAGCGAGTTCTGCATAAACAATTTTTGGCTGCGAGAAATCCTCCCAATAACTAATGCTATCTTGTGTTTCAAACCACTTATTGCTTGTTTTCTTACGTGATTTTACTTTCTCTCCATTAATGATGTGGATTGCCCCTGTTTGCTCCAAAACTTCATTCCCATGTCCATCATAATATGATTCCAAATGTGCTTTAACTGAAGGAAATTTATCAATATCATAATGACGTGATGGAAATGTGGCAATAAGCCAAAGGTTTGCCCATTCATAACTATATCGTTTAATATCCCTGCCGCGAAGAATCGGTCGTATTAGTTCAGCCGTACGCTGGCGCTCTTCTTCTGTTTGGCAATTGGCTAATATTTCATCCCGTTTCTCTGTTGAGACGATAAATGCTTCATTACAACCAGTCTTGATACCATAGTTGATTTGAATATCCCAATCCTTGAGTGGTGTACCCACTGCATTAATCTTACGTTTGATACTTTGTTCAATTGGCGACAGTATCACCCAACTGTCGCTGCTGCCAAACTCGCATACCGTTCCCTGTTGCTGCACGAAATCGCTCCTTTTGCTACTTCATAAAAGTGCGGATGAATCTGTCTAAGGTATTCCTATCAACTTTACAGATCTTGGCAATCTGTCTTTTTGATACTTTTTCGGCAAGCAACTCACTTATCAAGGTCTCTTTAAGACAGAGTTTGTATTTCTCCTTTGAACTTTTTCTCCCCTTTGGCCGACCAAGCACGACTCCCTCAGCTTTCTTTCTGGCAAGAGCCTCCTTGGTACGCTGGCTGATAAGATTGCGCTCAATTTCGGCCGACAATCCAAAGGCAAAGGCTAAAACCTTGCTTTGGATATCTTCTCCCAAACGATAGTTGTCCTTTATAGTCCAGACACGACATTCCTTGGTCATACATATATTCAGTATCTCCATAATCATAAAGAGATTCCTTCCCAATCGAGACAACTCACTACAGATGATAACGTCATCTTTCTTTACTTTGTTTAGCAACAATCCCAATTGTCGCTTGTTATAAGCACGCGTACCACTTATAGTCTCTTCTATCCAACCATCTATAGTGATATTCTGTTTGTTGCAGAAGTTGTTGATCTCGAACCTTTGGTTCTCCACTGTCTGTTTATCGCTGCTCACGCGAATATATCCGTAAATCATATTTTTTCTCACAAAAATACATTTTTTTGCGTCATCATACATAAAAAATATGAATTAGAACCCAATACTTAGTACCATCCAATACGAGGCTGAAAAATTCGGAACATTTTCGTTAAGCCGAGTGCAGAGGGCAAATCATCCAATGTTTGCACTATGCCGAGGCGAGAAAACGTCTGTTTCAAAGAAACGAACATTCCTGGAGCAGCCCAACTATCACGGAATATTATTCTCTGGGAAATATGATACAACAAACCCCACATAGCATCTTTCTCTACCAGAATAACAACAACAATATGTTTGCCAACGTTTATTATATTTCTAGCTGACAAAAAAAGCAATGGCAGAGTTATCAGTTGTTTGACCTACAACATTTTCTACACTAAAAAAACTTTTATAACGAGTATGGGTTAAGCAATCAGGGTTCTCTCAGTAATTCAGAAAGATGGCAATCGTGAGGTGTCTTGCATTGTAAAAATCTTCAATCATGACTCAATGATTGCCGTTGGCTATCGCGTACAACACCGCATGTGAATAAGTCTGAAAAATACCTGAATTCTAAAGAATTATGTTAGGTACTTCTAAAATCTTTTGGGCGATAAAATAAAAAAACATGCATAGCGTTTATTAACTAATTCTACATAACGTAAAGATGGACTGAAAGGCTCAAGCTACTGACATTACATGAAGAAGTTATAAATCGAAAAAGAAGAATCTACAATACATACACCAATGGCAAAAAGAATATTCCCTAAGGATTGGAAAGAGATACATCCGGGACATTCGAACATGTCGACCGATTTCTATTACTCCCAACTGGCAAGCCGAGTGCTGGCAGTGCTGGAAAACGATGGTATAGATGCCGTACTTGACGAGCCGTCCTGGATACGCGATGCCGCTGTGCGAATCACGGCTTGGTTCGAGGATCTGTGCAATGGCACTGGCCTTTGGAGTGTGGTGAATACAGTGTGCCGCAGCCGCTACAACAGGTTGTTGCCTTTCTTCGATACCTCGGTCTATTACCCCGGTGAGCCCAATGTGCAGGACATACAACTGCTACTATGGGATATCATACAGTCACACTACTCTGACAGAATAATCAATCCAGAGAACCCAGGCATCGCAATGGCAGCGAACGACATATTCAACATCTTCGACGAGGAATATGAAACAGCACCCGAGACGGACGAAATGATAGCATTCCTAACTAATTCGGCATTGGCAAACGACTATTGGCAGGCCCGCAAGGTAATGGAGTGGTTTGCCCTCGACAGCTATCTCTCACTAAGTACGCGTATTAGTTTTGAGGATAGCAAACCCTATAAGGTTAAGGATGAATATGATAATATCAGGATATACCACTCAATGCTGTCCCACACATTTTTCGACCGCCAGAATCTGTTGGCTCTGACAGCAGCCGAATGGCTTTCAGCAGCAACTAGTTACAGGATGGACGTAGATGGCACGCTAAAACAGAGTCGTGCCTACAGCATCGTATCCTACAACGAAGAAACAGTGTTGTTACGCGACATACTTAACGAAAACGAGATAAATGTACAAATTGACTCATTCGACCCGCGTTGGCTGGAACAATACCTGCCAAAGGCAAAAATCGTCACATGCTGTATAGTAGGCTTCAATGGCAAGAACTACCACTTCGGAGCCATGTACACCAATCCAGATGAAGAGTATCTTGAGAAGTACAAAGAAACCATAGCTAATGAAGAGCGGAAACAGGATAACATTAAATACACTGCCAAACTCTTTCTAAAAGCCTCTAAGGGCAAGCCGATAGTATTTGTAAAGGGCATTGATGAGTTTATGGATTTCCAAATTAATAAAATGGGTTCTAAGGCATCAGATGAATTCCGAAAGGCAATGGAACAGCACCTTTTTCAAAATGCTGAGAGCGGCATGGCCGCCTTTATGTCCGACCCCGAGTCCTGCCTGCTCACCATCACCAGCTCCATACCATCCATCAAAGCACCCAACAATCCCTACTATAACGAGGAATATGCCCGCAAGAATGCACTGAACCTTATGGTTAAACCGCAGGTTATCGATTACTCGGCTCTGTGCACCCTTCTGGACAAAAACTATCTGCCCGACGCTGCCTTCACCAGTCGGGAAGGCTACGAGCACGGACGTGAGCTGGTGCAAAAAAACAGACAATTCATAGCGGATTACTTCTTTGCCGAACATCGATAGAAAGCACTGAGCGACGGGCTAACTGCAAGCATCGTAGACCCAGCAGTATTTCTTCTGCCATTGTGCGGTGCGGAGGACAGCGGCCAATGGTGCTGTGGGATAGCGGTCGGCAAGGGTGTCGAGATAGTCAGCTGCCGTGAGCCAGGCCTGCTCTCGACCGAACATCTGCTTGGGAACCCAGCGGTAGTATTCTGCCGCCAGCGCATTACCTTTGTGCTTGCCGTCGTTGAGGGCCAAAAAGGCCGGTTTCATCTGGTCGAAGAGGGCCTGCAAAGGTGCGGAGGGTTGCTGCAGAAGATATTCCTTTAGGTTGCGAGCCACAAAGAGAAACAGATGCTCGAAGTTAAACCAGCAGGAGGGGTCGCTGAGCAGGCGTGCATCCTCTTGGCTGTCGCGATAGTCGAAGTTCTTGATGCCGCGGTAGAGCTGCTGATGGCCCCGCAGTTCGCCCACCCGAAAGGTAAGCGAAAAACTGACATAGTTGTCGTACTGGGAGTCATAATCATCACGGCACCCGCTCAATGATATGTGCTGCCCTGCAGCCAGCGCAACCAACTCGTCGAAGGTGAATGTTGCGGGAAGCGAACGGGCGAGTTTGCGCAACTGAGACAAAGTGGCCTTCTGTCGCTCGACTGGGACATCTATGCCCACAAGGACAAAATCTGTACAGGTGCCGTCGCGATCGAGCCAGTGCTGATATTGGTCGGGGTGAGTCTGTTGGAAACGCTCCAACCGGTGCTTTTGAGCCTCGGAAAGGGGATGCAGATATTCTTTTATGGCCTCAAAGTACTTCATGGATGGCACACCTGCCAACAGCCTCCCTTGGTAGCTAAAAAGGTCACGCAGGACAATCTGGCGGTATCTACAGCTGCCGCACTGGGCTTCGCCGTCCATTACCTCAGCATCAAAGGGTTCATAAAAGCCCTGATGGACAGCCTCAACCCTTGTAATATTACCGTCGAAGTCAAGCCAACTTCCTGAATTATACATACCTATCCCATATTAACCGTAATTATATACTAAAAATCTAAAGGAACCAGCGGTGGTAGTTTGCCAATCATGCGGCAGTGGATGTCGGCAGTGAGGTTGTCGTAGGAGGTGCTGCGGGCCTCGGGGAGGGCGGCAGCCAAAGCCTGACGCGCCGCAAGCCATTTTGAGAAAGTGTTGCGCAAGTTATCTACTCGCTCTGTCACTGTTTCTTGACTTGGAATGCATTCCTCCATATCTAACTCTTTCAGTAAGTCGATATCCTCGGGCACGGAACTCTTGGCAATCCAGTCCTCCCATTGCTGGGTGTTGACGGTGCGTCCCTTCTGCTTGTACTCCTCTCCGACAAGTACAATAGAGCGTTCAATGGCTAGTTCGGCCCGACGATTTTGCATCATGTTAGAGTAGTAGGCCTCTATCTCCATCGGCTTCATGCTGTATCTTTCCTGTAAGTATTGCACATCGCGCCAAAGGAAGAAGCGGGCCTGATTGAGAGCATACCAGGTCTTATACTCTTCCTGTGCCAGCGACTTGAGATTGCTGGGCACCTCGGAGAGCCACTGGCGGTAGGCCTCGATGGTACGATAGAACTCCACCAATGTCAACAAGGAGCTTTGCACGTTCAACTCCAACTGTGTTTGAGAGGAAAATTTGTCTGTCAATCGTTCTATCTCAAAAAGGGCCGAGTCGGGTGCCACGTTGGGTATCTCGGATTTAAAAGAGTCCAGCACAACATTGACTGCCCTGGCAAACTGCAGTTGGTCCATGGCATCGCCATTCAGGAGGGCCACCTCATGCATTCGCATAACACGGTTAGCCAAACGCATGGCACAGGAGTCGCGCCTAGTGGCGAGATACTGACTGGCATATTCCGGTGCTACTTTCGCCTGCTCAAAATTATTGTAGTTAAAGAGCCACCCTTCAACCGAGTGTACCTCGGCCAGCCCTAATAAGTCATTGCAAGAGATAGGGCTCTGCACAACGGCATTCTCGATATAGGCAATGCTGTCCTCACCCGTATATCCTTCGGGAACCCGTACCGTGTCGCGCGGGTCGAAACTGCTAGGATTCTGACCACAAGAAACACAAAAAAGAGTTGCCAAACAGGCGCAAATAAACTTTATATTCACCAGTTTCATTTTGTAATACAATCGTATGGATTAGACTCCACCCCAACTGTCGCGGTCGAGGGAGCGATAGGTGAGGGCTTCGGCAAGATGCTCAGCAGTAATGTTTGTGGCTTGGGCAAGGTCGGCAATGGTGCGGGCCACTTTCAAGATGCGGTCATAGGCACGGGCCGAGAGACCCAAGCGATCCATGGCCAAGCGCATCATCTCCTGACACTCGCTGTCGAGGACACAATACTGCCGGAAGAGCTTGCTGTCCATCTGCGCATTGCAGTGGATGCCGGAGCAATTGCGGAAACGATCCTCCTGAATTTTGCGTGCGGCAATGACTCGTTGTCGAATATCGGCACTGCTTTCGCCCGGCTGCTTGACAGAGAGTTCGCTGAAAGGCACCGGAATAACTTCTACCTGAATGTCGATTCGGTCCAGCAACGGGCCAGAGATTTTGTTCATGTATTTCTTAACCGCCCCGGGAGGACAGGTGCACTGGATAGTGGGGTGGTTATAGTAGCCGCAGGGGCAGGGGTTCATGGCAGCCACGAGCATGAAACTGGCGGGATAGTCCACCGTCATCTTAGCCCGCGAGACGGTGACACGCCGTTCTTCCATGGGCTGGCGAAGCACCTCTAAGACCGAGCGACGAAACTCGGGGAGTTCGTCCAGGAAAAGCACTCCGTTGTGTGCCAGGCTGATTTCGCCCGGCTGGGGGTTGGTTCCGCCACCTACCAAAGCAACGTCGGAAACTGTATGGTGGGGGGCACGGAAGGGTCGGACGGCTATGAGGGAGTCCTGCTGGCGCATCTTGCCGGCCACGCTGTGGATTTGGGTGGTTTCCAATGCTTCCTCCAGACTCAACGGCGGCAGGATGGAGGGCATACGCTTGGCAAGCATGGTCTTGCCCGAACCCGGAGGGCCTATCATGATAAAGGTCGGTATGTATTTTCCACCTTTATAACCATTTGACTTATAGTAATATATTGGAGTGTTATATTTCAATATTTGAGTTGGATTAAAAGATTCTAATATTACAAGGCATAACGAAACTCATCCCATTTTATTGCTTTATTCGACCTCTCTTGTTTTTAGAACATCGACAGTTTAAGTCCTAAACACACACAGGGTGCAGTTTGTCGGATTCAGAATTGTTTTGTGGAATTCTACGGGTGCCGATAATCCCATCTTGAATATCAGTACGAGTATGGATTATAGGGGGTAGCATTTTTGTTTAGAATAGTATACAACATTATCTATTATAATAACGTAATAACGAGAAATCCAGAATATTATTGTGTAAACCACCCAACAAACTTCGTTTTATTATCATATTTATTAAAATCAACCTAATTTGGGAGATAACAATCAAGCAGCAGCACTTGCTTTTAGTGTCTCCATTGCTTCATTGAGAAGTCTCTCTTTGTTTATTGTGTATGACTCTTGGATGTCTCCATCAACAACTGCTTCTCCAATGGTTTTCTTGTTATCAACAGCGTTCTTTCTCATCTTATCCCAACTCCAAGACTTGTCATTGATGTTGATTACAACCTGAGGTATAACGAATTCCACCTTGTCGAATACCGACCCCTGTCTGTATATTCTACCTTTCAATTGAGTGTAGTCTGCATCCGTCCAAGGAAGAGAGATAATAATCATCTTGTTGCAACACTTCTGCAAACCGTCCACTCCAGTGGATATTGGTTTGGAACAAACAAGCACATCAGTTTCACCAGAGCGGAACCTGTCAAGGATTTCCTTACGTTCCACCTTATCACCAGAGTCACCATTGTAGGCTTCTGTGATAAAACCCATATCACTAATTGTGGTTGTAAGCATATCCGCCATACCATTTACCCAAGGGGAATAAACGATAGTACCTTTCTTGATTTCATCTTCAATTGTCCTTAACTTTTTTTGTGCAAGAAGGCTTTCGACACCACTTATACTCCCTTCATTCTTTATAAGGTTCTTTAACAATTCAGAATCCTCACTGCAATCCACTTCGATTATTCTTTCTTCCACTGCAATATCATATTTGGGAATGTATCTGAACCCGTTAAGAAGAATAGCCTTGTAAGCATTGTGGATATTGGAGGCTGTGTTTCTATACCCTATTTCGGGATGTTCCTCACCAGTAATAAGTTCAATGATAGAACGTACCTCTTGAAGATTGTTGATGAAAGGAGTGGCTGACATTGCAAGAACCTTGACATTGGGATTCGATTCCCTTGCTTTTGTGATGAAATCCTTAATGTTCTTACTTCTGGACGATGCAGTTTCTTCGGTTCTTACCTTGGCGTTGTGAACTTCATCAAGGCAGATGAAGTCAATCTTGTTGGTCTCCAAAAGTTTTTTGATTGTTTCCTCTGCACCATTGTTGCTCTGCATCTTCTCGTAGTTATAGATGATGTAGGTGTGTCCGTCTCCATAATGTTTCAAGTCATCGGGATTGTCAGGGACAACGATACGGCTGTCCGGATAAATCGCTTGGATGGATTTGCAGAGAGTGTCGATGACATCGTTTGGTACGATGGTGACTGTCGTCTTGGAATCGGTCATTCTGGATGCAAAAAGGAAGGCGTTAGTCTTTCCAGCTCCAGTACCACACCAGTTACCGAAAGAGTTGTTGTGGAGCATATAGAAAACCATAAGTTTTTGCATCAATGAAGGTTCGTATTTGAAACGGTAGTCTTTGTCTTTTTCAATGGAAACGACCTCTTCATATTCTTTCAAAAATATATCTTTCACATACTCGAAGAATTCTCCGCCCTTTTCTTCCTTGATTTTGAGTATTTCTTCTTCGAGTGTCCCTTCTTCGTTGGCTCTCAAAACAGAGTTCCAGAGCTTATGGGTCTCTTCGTTAAGGATAAAGCTATCTCTGTCATCGGAAGGTTTCATCTTGAATAATCGGTCATAGGTATGTACTTCTGACATTACTACCGAAGGAAGTTTGTAGTCTTCTTTCTTCTTCTCTCCTGACGACGAGAGTCCATCCAATTCCTTTTCTTTCTCAAGGGAGAGTTCTTCTTCTTTCACCATTTGAGAAAGTGTTCTTTTTATTTCCTCATCTGTGCTACCACTTTCATAAAGAGCTATAAGGTCTTTAATTCTTCCACCACGTTTATCCGAGTCTTCGGGGGTGTAGATGAGAGCTTTGAACTCTTCAGGAAGTTTTTTACTGGAAATGACTTCGATGAGCTGATGAGGACTCATATGCAAGAGGTCTCCTGTTTTAAGAAGGGAGACTTTATAGGATTTTGTGAAACCTTTGTTACAAATTGGACAACCTTGACCCGACAAATGGGCATTGGGAGTTTGTTCAAATTCACCGTGAATAGGACAACCGATAGTTACTTTTGTTTCCCAATTGAAATAATTGACCTTGGAGTAGTCGTACTTGTCTCCGTGAACTTTCTTAGCTTTCTCAATGAAATCATCTGTGGAGAGTCTTTTTCTTCTGCCACAATTGGGACAACCTTGACCTGATAAATGATTAGTCGGAGCCTGTTCAAATTCACCGTGAATAGGACAGATGATTATCACTTTCGTTGAACTATTGACGTAATTGACCTTGGAATAGTCGTACTTGTCTCCGTGAACTTTCCTGGCTCTCTCAACGAACTCTTCTGTGGTAATTTTCACCCCCCTACTGCAAGCAGGACATCCTAGACCAGATAAATGTATTTTTGGAGTCTGTTCAAATTCTCCGTGAGAGGGACAGATGATTGTCACTTTTGTTGTATTATTGACATATTTAACCTTGGAGTAGTCGTACTTATCTCTGTGTTTTATCTTGGCTTTCTCAATAAATTCTTCTGTGGTGAGTCTTCGATTTCCACAACAATTAGGACAACCTTGACCTGATAAATGTGCACGGGGAGCTTGTTCAAATTCACCGTGAGTTGGACAGATGATAGTTACTTTTGTAGTAGCATTGACATAATTGACTTTGGAGTAGTCGTACTTGTCTCCGTGAACTGCTTTTGCTTTAGCAAGGAACTCCTTTGTTTTATCTGTTTTCATATTGAATATTTTTAATAACTATTTGATTATCTTCAATTTTACATTGCAAAAATACTGCTTCCTTATCACATAGATGGTGGTTCTGTAAGGTTACAAAGTCTCTTTTAAGCGGCATTGAATGAATAATCCGCTCCCTTTGCAAAAGTTTGGTAGGCATCGATAACACGGTCTATCTTCTCTGACTTGATATCAGCCTGTTCGTCGAAGAGCATATCATTACGGACATACGTTGTCACCATCATAGAGTGGTCTTCGAGTTCTGTCCCTAATCCGACACCTTCTTCCATTGTCCAGAACAAGCTGTTCGGATGATTGGGATGGGTGTAATCCGAGTGATTAAAGACCCTGTTTCTCGAAAAGAAATCGGTCATAAGACTCAACCTGCCCTCTGCATCCTTTTCTTCCCGTTCTTCGTATCGGTCGAAGAAATGGGGAGCGAAGAATATAGTGTTCGACAGATAATCACATAGGAAGCAAGCCCACAACTGGTTGCCCTTTCTGAAAGTGGCGAAGATTAAAAAGCCCATACTGTTTTTGAGATAGTCTCTTTTCCCGAAAGTAAAGGGAATAAGATGATAGTCCAGTCTGGTCTGTTTGCTGGTGAAATCCACTCTTTTGAAGAAATGTAGTTTTTTCTCCGACAGTTTCATACAGAGTTTCCTGTATTTTGTGTCCCCTGTGACATATACAATCTTCGACAGAAGATACGTCTTGTCCTTCATTATTTCTTTGGTGATATCACCAAGTGTCATTGTCTCTACGTACATAATAAGTCTCTTTTAATTATTGGTTTTCCTGATTTCTCTCATTCTCAATCAAAGCAAGGCAGTGTTCATATACTCTTTCAGCATACTCTTCACTTAACTGGTCACATTCGGCAATCTTCAAGGTGATTAAACAGGCAATGTGCCACGTCGGGAGGTTCTTGAAGGATTTGAACATACTGACGAAGTTGTGGGTAACAAGTGCTGTCGCTGCATAACGGTCGGACAAATTCATTTCAAAACCATCCTCTTTCGCTTGTGCAGACATTGTATCAAATAATTTTTCCGACATCTGAACAACTCCCTTATTCAATCTGTTGATTTGGGCTTTGGTCAAACTTTCAAGCGGAACCCCAAGTTCATCAAGCACCATCGGAAGCACTCGGAGTGTCAAGGCTGTTGTTTGTTGTTTCAGTTCATTCTTCTTGTTGGAAGCCTTTGAGGTGCTGCTTACCTTAACCTTTTGAGTTGTATTTTTCATAATATAGATGTTTGAATTTTTACTTTAACTATCTGATTATCTCGAATTTTGCAATGCAAAATTATCTCCTTTTTTTCACATAGATAATGGTTCTGTAAGGTTACAGAATCTCTCTGACCCTTTGCCGTAACCATTGTTCTTTGCATTGTCACCACGGACCACTGTTTCTTTGGAAACCTTATGGGTGCCTGCCGTAATCTTTTCAAATTTCTTTCTCATCTTTGTCTTTTTTTAATGTTTGTCTTCCATCTTCGATTTCTTCGAGAGTTCATCTCTCCTTCAAGATTTCGATGCAAAAGTATAATGAGAAAGAAAGGTAAATGCCAATTCTGTAAGGTTACAAACAAAAAAGCACCTCAATATGAGGTGCTTGCAATCAAAACAAAAAAAGGAGGGTTTCCCCTCCTTTCTCTTTAATCAAATAGTTTGAATTGTTCCTCCCAGATTTTTACTCATCAAATCTACCTAAATCAACATACTTTCTATCTAATGGTATCGACATCTGTGATTTGTTGATGTTGATGCAGTAGTCAGATACAATGGCTGAACCAAAAATCTCCTTAAAGGTCGTTTTAACATTTGAACGATATTGGTTCATTGGGTCCTTGAACAGCATATTCTCTATGGGTTTTCTACGGTCTATCTTTTCATCATCCCCCGTGAGGTCGAACCTCTCGTATATCTTCAACAGTTCATCTACACATCTTGAAAGGTCGGTCAGTGTTCCTCCCTTTGGGTGACGGAGGAAGAAAATATAGAATACCTTGCCGATTATTCCCCTTTCAAACACACAACGTATTCTCTTGTCTTTGTTGATTATTACATATATCTCATAATCCATAGTGTCGGTTGAGTATTCCACCACTATCTTGTGTCTTTTAAGCAGTTTCTTCCCGTCTTCAATCTCGGAGCATAGTTTTTTCAAATCTTTCAGAATATCCTCCATCGAATTATATTCGCTCAACGAGCTTAACTTCGATGTCTTCTCTCTCAACTGTTGTTCTATCCGGGATTCATAACGGGATTCCTGTTGGTATTTACGGCTGTCAATGGTTATGAAATCTGTTGAAGAACCCCCTCTATTGTTGTCCTCGTATGCCTTGTATGAAGAATACGACTTTCCCGTAATCCTTTCGAAATTTTCCTTGGCCAGTTCGAGAGCAAAGTCATCCAAAATACGATTGACGTAATCACATTCCGAAAGGAGGTCAGACGACACGAACAGTTCCACATTGTCACCAGAGTCTTTGGAGTATAGTCGGGAAACAAGAACACCTCCGTCCTTATTGCCACAAACCTCTTCCAAGAGCCGACGTGCATATTCACCATTCTCGTCGTCACCAGATGCAGTGTTGTAGAGTTTGGACAATTCCTCTTCGGGGACATACTGGAACTTGACTTTCGGATAGTTCTTCACAAGAATCATTTCGGGATAGAAACTGCATCTCCATCCTTCGACTGCCTCCATCATCTTTGTGTTAAGACTATTATCGGTACGACTTGGAAAATAGTAGATGCAGTCATACCGTAGGTTTAGGTTGATAGGGGTTATATGTTTCTTTATTTGCATAATGTTATTGTTTTTCTGATATTTCAAGTTTGCAATTATCCCGAAGTTCCATCAGTAATCGTCCCATCAGATTCGGTCCCACATAGTAATCACCTTGACGTTTCACACCCCAAGTATCTGCCCAACTCTTCTTAAACGAACTTTGGTCTTCTACGATGTATTTGCCTTTGCTCCGTTCCAATGCTTCTCTAAACTCCTCGCTTTGCTCATACTTCAGTTGAAGACACTGCTTCATTGCATCCACGATAATCATCCCCCAGTCAGCTCGTCTATGGGTCTTCTCGTAATGTTTGGCAGTCATCTTCGGATTTGGTGCAGCATAGACCTTTTCTCGGACTTCTTTGTCCGTGA
>ODAI011212103.1_pt1 | contig 20904 bp, 21 predicted proteins | sample 1539321 | NCBI WGS metagenome assembly ODAI01 (sample SAMN02144231, study PRJEB22623) | gut metagenome | biome: sheep rumen | host: Ovis aries | place: New Zealand
ATCTTTAACTGTCTTTGCATTTGTTAAGATGAAATGCCTTCTAGATTGAACATCTTCACCCATAAGAATTCTGAACAATCTGTCTGCCTCTTCTGCATCAACAATTGTAATTTGTTTTAAGATTCTTGTATCTGGATCCATCGTTGTTTCCCAAAGTTGTTCTGCATTCATTTCTCCAAGACCCTTATATCTTTGAATTTCAACATTATCATCTGGAGCAAATCCATACATATCTGGTGTATGATCTTCGTTATATACATATACATGTTTTGCACCTTTAGAGAATTTATAGATTGGAGGACATGCAGCATATACGTGTCATTCTTCTACAAGTGGTCTCATAAATCTAAAGAAGAATGTAAGTAATAATGTTCTAATATGTGCACCATCGACGTCGGCATCGGTCATTATTATGATTTTATCATATCTTAATCATGATAAATCAAAGCTTTCTTTTATTCAACATCCGATAGCTGTAATAAGTGCTTTAATTTCAGCATTAGCCATCATTCTTTGAAGTACTGCTTGTTCTGTATTTAGAATTTTACCTCTAAGTGGAAGAATAGCTTGGAATTTAGAATCTCTTCATGATTTTGCTGAACCTCACGCTGAATCTCCCTCCACTATGTATAATTCAGTACCATGTTTTCCTCTTCTTGAACAATCAGCTAGTTTACCTGGAAGAACTCAACCTGAAAGAGCACTTTTTCTAAGAACGGTTTCTTTAGCAAATCTTGCAGCTAGTCTAGCTCTTGCAGCTAAATCTATCTTAGAGAAGATTTTATCAAATTCATCTGGATGATCTACAAAGTATTGTTTTAAGTAGTCATATGTTAATTTTTCAACAGCACCTCTTACGTATGAGTTTCCTAATCTTCCTTTTGTCTGTCCTTCAAATTGTGGTTCAGGAATTTTAACTGTAATAATTCCATAGAGTCAATCTGTTACATCTGAAAGTTGAAATTCTCAGATTTTTTTATCGATTTTTTCTTTTTCTTTTCCTATTTCGTTAATAATTTTAAGTAATGCAGATTTGAATCATAGGATATGTGTACCTCAATCTCTTGTAGGAATATTGTTTACGAAAGATAAGGTATGATCATTATTTGAATTAATAAATTGGAATGATATTTCTGCTAGGCAATTATCTGTCTCAGCTATGAAATAATGTGGAGAAGATAATGCTTGTTGTTTTCAAACAAGATTCTTTAACCAAGTTTTAATTCCTCATTCATACATAAATCTACTAGCAACTCCTGTCTTTTTATTTTTGAATGTGAAACTTACTCCTGGAGTAAGATAAGCAGCTTGCTTCATTCTAGCTATTTCATTTTCTTCAGAAAATTCAACAGTTTCGAAAATTGTATCATCAGGCATAAATGTTACACTAGTTCCTGTTCTATCTGTATCTCAAAGAACTTGTAATTCTCATTGAGGGATTCATTTCTCGAATCTCATTTTATAGATTTTACCGTTTTTGTATACAGTTACTTCTAGCCATTTAGAAAGGGCGTTAACTACTGATGCTCATACTCAGTGAAGTCATCAAGAAATTTTATATGCTCATTTATCAAATTTACCTCAAGCGTGAAGCACAGTATATACAGTTTCTAGAGCAGATTTCCCTGTTTTAGGATGGATATCTACTGGAATTCATCTTCAGTTATCGTGAACAGTTACTGATCAATCTTCATTTAATATAGAAGTAACGTCTTTACAATATCAAGCTAATGCTTCATCTACAGCGTTATCTACTATTTCTTGCACCATATGATGTAATCATCTTGAATCTGTTGAACCGATATACATTCAAGGTCTTTGTCTTACAGGTTCTAGTCATTCTAGGACTTTAATCTGTGATGCATCATATTCATGCGTTTGTTCTGGTGTAGTTGTCATTATTTTCTTTTTCCAATAAAAAAATAGGAAATTAAAACTACTTGTAGTAAAATAAATTAAAAAAACAAGTGAAATTTTAAAAATACCGCTTGCTATTGTTGTGAAAAATAAAAATTTGAAAGTTTTGTAATTTTTTCAATATTTTGTCCATTTTGAATATTTTTTTATTAAATTTGATATCTTTTTTTATTTTGGAAGGAATATGCTTGGTTAATTTGATGATTATTTTGCTAATATTATCTGTGGCTTTACTTAAATTGTTGTGATTGAATTTTGTGCATATATTACTATATATGAGTTGAATATATACTTTATATAATCTCTGTTTTTATGCTAAAGAGGATTCTCCTTATTACATTATTAGTAATCGTTTTCTTATTGATAGCGTTTATTCTTTATTATAAATTCTATTTTTTACGTAATCCTAAACGTAAGATTCCTCATAAGAGTAAATTATTTGTAAGTCCTGCTAATTGAAAAGTTATTGCAATTATTCGTCAGGATGAATTAACTGATAAAAATTCTGCATTATATAAGGAAAATGATGTTGTAATAGATGATTGGACGGAGGGGTTTAGTTGAGCAACTTTAGTTTCAATCATGATGACTCCTTTTGATGTTCATTTTCAAAAGGCTCCAACAGATGCAACTCTTATGACTCAGAATTATGAAGAAGGATATTTTTATAATGCTATGAAAACAAAGAAAGGTATGCGCTCTACTTTTCAGAATGAATATAATAATATGTTATTTTGAACTGATGAAGGATATCGTTTCCGTGTTATTCAAATAGCATGATTTTTCGCAAGAAGAATTGTTCCTTATTTGAATTTACAAGATGTTGTTAAACAAGGTGATCCTATTGGACATATAAAGTTTGGTTCTCAAGTAAGTGTAATATTAGATAATAATTTTAAAGTTAAGGTAAAAGTTTGAGATAAAGTTGTTGATTGAGAAACAGTAATTGCTGAGAAAAAATAAAATACTTAAATAAAAATACCTGTTATAAGCTATTTTTTGTATTGTTTTTTGGATAATAAAAAAATATAGTTGAAATGGGTTTGTAAAAAATTACATTGAAATTGAGTGAATTTTATTCCTTATTGTTTTTGCAATGAAAATTAGTTTAGAATTAAAAAGTGTAATTGAAATCCTTGATATTGCATCAAGATTCGTTTCAAAAAATTCAACACTTCCTATTTTACAGAACATTTATTTAAAGGCTTCTATTGATACTTTGCTTGTAAGAGCAACAGATATGGAAAAGTATATTGAGATAGAGCAACCTTGTAATGTTCAAATTGAATGAGCAATTACTGTTAATGCAAAGACATTTATGGATATCATGAAGACTATTGATACTGATGTTGTTGAATTTACAGTAGATCAAAAGTCTAATATTATGACTATCAAAACAACTAAAGATACTTTCGAGATTAATTGAATTCCTGCTTCAGAATATGTTGCATTACCTGAAGTTCCACAAGATAATTCATTAACATTAGATACTTCTATTTTTGTTAAGGGATTGGATAAGGTTGAATATGCAGTATGAGAAAAGAGTTTCTCTCCTGTATTAACATGAGTTGTTATGAAATCAAAGATGGAAGATGGTCAACCTAAGATTATTTTTGTTTGAACTGATAGTTTTAGATTATCTGAATTTAAAACACTTAATACTCATTCAGATGATTTCTGTTTGATTATTCCTAAGGTTGCTATTTGAGATATCGGACAAGTTGTTAAGTATGCTGTTGATAAAGAAGTTCCAGATATGATTGTTAAATATTCTGAGAATTTAGTAGCATTTGAACTTGTTATTGATTGAGTAAAAGTAGTTGCAACATCATTATTAGTTCAAGGTAATTTCCCTGAGTATGAAAGAGAAGAAGTTATGCCAACTCAATTTACAGGAAAGATTATGTTAGATAAAAAAGATTGTGAAAATGCAATTAAAAAGATTGCTATTCTTACAAGAGATATTAATAATTTTATTCAAATTGAAACTCAAGGTACAAAAGTACTTATTTCTTCTTGAAAGACAGATAAATGAGCTGGAACAACAGAGATTCCTGCAATTATTGATTGAGAAGCTGTTTCTTTTGCTGTAAATGGAAGATATATTACAGATTTTATTAGAGCTATGGCTTCTGATACTTTGGTATTTAATGTAGTTAATGGTCAGAAACCTCTTGTATTAATGGATAAAGATGATGATACAAATAGATATGTTGTTAGACCTCTTACAAATATCTAATTTAAATATTTTATCGATATGTATAAGAAAAAAGGTTTTACTCTAATTGAGCTCATCCTTGTATTAGCTATTTTGTCTATTCTTGCTTGGATGTGATCAAGATATCTTTCAACACTTGATGCAGAAAGAGCGTATTCTGAAAGTTGTACGAATGCGATTTATTCTGATTTAGCTGATTGGGTTTATTATGCTTCAACATCAAGAGTATTAGCTAATGATGATACTCCTGATTATTATATCCTTGAAATGGATTGAACATGATATAATTTTAAGTATTGAACATGAGATGTTACTTGAGAATGAGTATTATATCTTTCAAGACATATCGAAGATTTCTATTATTGTAGACAGAGTAGGAATTACCATAATGTTTTAGTTCCTGATTTTAAGGAAATTAGAATGTTACCATGATTGATTCCTGATTGAGATAAGAGTGGGTTTAAAGTATTGGTAGATAAAAATACAAACTTTAGTAAGAGAACTAGTGGATGAGGTTGCTCTTTTAGCGAATGAAATTATAAATTGTGTCCTACTTGAGCGATAAATATTAAGTTCTGTCCAAAATCAGATGATGAAAGTGCTTGTGTTGAATATTGACAGGTTGCTTTTGATGCAAGAACTTGAATGGTAAAAAAGAAACTTTGTAAAAAGTATAAGAAAAATGAGCCATCAAAATGTGAAGAACGAACAACATGAAGATAAAGCATTCCGTTTTTATCAGATAATGTGATATCCGATTCCAAAGAATGGGAATGCTTTTGCTTATTGTTCAAAATTAAGTGTTGATAAGAAGTGAAATGGTGAATTTTCACGGAATGAAAAATCAGAATATTTGGATGAATATATTTCTTATATTAATAAATGGTGATGGATCTTCTCTTATCTTCCTTTTGTAAAAGAGATCTATTTGGCTAATAGTATTACGTTTAATTCTTTATCTTCTGAATCTGATATTGATTTATTTGTTGTTTGTAAAAGAGGAAGAGTCTGGACATCAAGGCTTCTTGTGAGTTTTTTGATGATGTTCTTTTGAATAAAAAGAAGTAAAAAAGATTATATAAAGAAATTTTGTTTAAGTTTTTTTGTTGATGAAGATAATGAAAATTTGAAGAGTATTATGCTATGATCTAAAGATGTTTATTTAGTTTATTGGGTTGCTCATCTTGTTCCGTTATATGTGGAAAATTGAGAGCCAACAATTTATAATAGGAATCCATGGGTAAAGACTTATTTACCAAATATTGATTTGAAACAAAATATTTTTTTGTGAAACAAATTATTTTCATGAAAACGTATATTTAAAAAAAGTGTTGAATCTATTTTTTCTGAAAATTTATGAGATAGGTTTGAAAATTTTGTTCAAGAAAAATGGGGTAGCCGTATGAAAAAAATTATAGCTAAAAATCCTGATGCTCATAAGTGAACAGTGTATGAAAAATGAATGTTAAAATTCTATAAAGATATGAGAAAGTACTATTCTGACCTATTCTTTTGACGTGATAACTAAACGTTTTTTATGTGATTAGTAACTGATAACTTTTGTATATCAGAATTCAAAAAAATGATATTGTCTTTTTTTTTAATATACCTAAAAAGTGGTTGTTAAAAATTTTTTATATATGTATGGCCGGATATCTATGAGAGACATTAAAGCGGTATTTGATATCGGAAATGATACAATCAAAGCTGTTGTTTTTTGAAAAGATAATGAGAAGGATGTTATTCTCGCTAAACAAATGGAGCCTGCACAATGATTAAAGAAATGAAAAATTCTTGATGCAGAAGCTTTTACAACAACAATAAACAAAATTATAGAACATTTTATTAAAAAACTCTGAGGTGATTTTATTGAAGAAGTTGTAGTTTGAGTGTCTCATCCAGAAATGTTTGTTCATAGAATCGTTGAAGGGAAGAGGATTATGCAGGAAGAAGTTTCTAATGAGGATGTTGAACATCTTTCAAGAATTGTAGCTGAAATTTCTAGTAAGAATAATTTTGAAACTATTAAAATTGTTCCTGTTTGTTGGATTATTGATGAGGATAAAAGAGAAAAAGATCCAGTTGGATTGAAGTGTAAGAAATTAGAGTTAATGGCTGATGTATTCTTATTACCTAAAAATTTCTATACAGGATTAGTTGAAGCCTTTGATAAAGTTTGATTAACAATCACTGATATCATCCCAAATATTATAGCTGCAACAGAAGTTGCTATGGATTATGATCATAAAGATTTATGAACAGTATTAGTTGATATTTGAAAGAATCAGACAAGTTATGTTATTTATGAAGATGGTTATCCATTGTGATATGGTACAATGGCATTATGAGGTGAAAATGTAACAAAGGATATTTCTATCTGAATGCAAATTGATATTAAGGAGGCAGAGGATATTAAGAAGAAATATTGAATGGCAATGATAACTGATTGAATTACTCCAGATTCAGAAATGGATATTGTATTCTTAACTGAAATTATCAATGCGAGATATGAAGAAATTTTCTCTAAAATAAATCAACATCTAGCAAGAATTGAAAGAGATTGAAGATTACCATGATGAATCTTACTTATCGGTTGATGAAGTAAAATGCAAAATCTCGATTATTTAGCTAAGAATGTATTCAAGTTGGCTACATTCTATGGAAAGGATTTAATGGTTGATGTTGGAGATTTATCATTAAATATTCAATTTGTTAACTTATTAGGAATCTATTATTGGTCTAATAAATATTCAGATGAATCTTCTAGAGGACCAAAAATCTCAACATGAAAGATTGTTAAGAAAGTTTGAAAATGGTTTACTGATCTTTTCTAAAGATAGAAAATAAATAATTAAACGAAAAAAATTATTTTATTATTATATACTTATAAAAAATGGTTGTTAATGAAGTTATTCCTGAATTTGTACCAGGAGCTAAAATCAAAGTAATTTGAGTTTGAGGATGTGGAAATAAAGCATTAAATAGAATGATTCAAGAAGGATTAGAAGGAGTTGAATTCGTAGCTGTAAATACTGATGCTCAAGATTTGGCAACTAACTTAGCTCATCAAAAAGTTAATATTGGTCTTAATATTACTAAATGACTTTGAGCTGGTGCTAATCCTGATATTGGAAGAAAGTCTGCAGAAGAAGATGAAATGAATATTAAGTCTGTTTTAGCAGATACTGATATGGTATTTATTACTGCTGGTATGTGAGGAGGAACTGGAACTTGAGCTGCTCCAGTTGTAGCTAATCTTGCTAAAGAATTAGGTATCTTAACTGTTGGTATTGTTACAAAACCTTTCTCATTTGAAGGTAAAAAGAGAGCTGAAAACGCTGAAGAAGGATTGAGAAGAATGAAAGAAGTTGTAGATACATTAATTGTTATCCCTAATGATAAGATTTATAATCTTGTTGATAAGAAAACTACATTTAAGCAAGCCTTTACTATGATTGATAAAGTATTGTTCTTGGGTGTTCAAGGTATTTCAGATCTTATTATTAAACCAGGTGATATTAACATCGACTTTGCTGATATTAAAAATGTTATGGTTGGTTCAGGTAATGCATTACTTGGTATTGGATATGGAGCTGGAGAAAAGAGAGCAGTTGATGCTGCAAGAGAAGCTATTGAAAATCCACTTCTTGAAACAAATCTTGATGGTGCAAAGAAAGTTATCTTTGCTGTATCTGGAGGAAATGATCTTACTCCTATTGAAGTACAAGAAGCTGCATCTATCGTTGAAGAAATTCTTGATCCTGAAGCTGAAATGATTTGGTGAATGAGTTTTGATGAATCTTTCGATGATGAAGTTAAGGTTACAATTATTGCTACTGGATTTGAAGAACAAGCTAAGGAACGTGTTGCTGTGAGAACAGGTTCTATTTGGACTACTTCTCCAATTGAGAGAAAAGCTCCAAGAGAAGCTATCCAAAAGCAATCTGATAATTATATCACAAGATCATTAAGAGATACTGAAGAAATTGTTGATCCTGTTGAAAAATCTAATACTCCTGTAGAGGATGATGATACTCCAGCTTTCGTAAGAAGAAAGATGGAACAACAAATGAATGGATTAGCTAATTAGTAAAAAAGTCAAGGTTTTTTATTTAAAAATGTGTCTGATTTTTGCTTCTTAAGAAGAAAAATTGTATACTTAAAGCGGAGTTTTACTTCTTTGTGTTAAAAAGATGCAATTAAAAATCGCTACAACAGGGAATGCAACAGTCTTCGATGAAGATATAGAGCAGGTTATTCTTCCTTGAGAATCAGGATCAGTAACATTGTATGCTAAGTCAATTCCTGCTATTGTAAAATTAGTTCCTTGAATTATTGAGGTTAAAAGTAATAATTGATGAGTACATAAATTTAGTATATCAAAAGGTATTGCTTTAGTGAGTACTTCAAGTATTAAAATAACTGTTTCAATGGCTACAGAGAAACCGTTAGCTAAACTTGTTGAACTTCGTTGAACTTTACATTTATTAGAGTTGAAATTACAAAAAGTTAGAACTTTCTGAAGTGTTGAAGAAATATCTCGTTTGATATGAGAGGTTGAGAAAGTTAAAGCTGATATTCAACTCGCGCAAGGATAATTAATTAATAACCATATATGAAGAGATGAAGAACTTATAATGAGTTCTTCTCTTTTTTTATTTTGTTTGGATGTTTCAATTACTGGTGTTTAATACTTTGATTATTCTATGAAAAAAAGTTTTTATTATAATAAAAACTTTTATGTTTTTCTCATTTTCTTTTTATTATGATAAAAACTTTCAAGAAAAGTGAAATTGATTTAGCAAATATTTATTCTTATCATGGTTGATTTATAATTAATATCATATCTGTAAAGTTATTTGAAATAAAACTTCATTTCTATGATATAAGGCATAAAATTTCTTTTAACATTCCTTGAATTCATTGCTTATTTAACTAAAGATAACGTATTGTTTATTGCTTGTTTAAATAAACTATGTATTTTGCTGTATTATGAAAAAATAAAGAACTTAGTATGAAGGAGTTAGAATATGTAAATCCTAAAAATTTACATGTTTCAGCTAACCAACAAATTGTTCTTTTTGATGAAGCTGATGAAGGTAAACTTTCTGATTTAGCTTGATTAGTAAAGTGGTGAAAAGTGATTGATTGAGAGTTATCAGACTTTTTTGCAAAGGCAGAAAAGAGGATTCTTTGAGTAAGTGATAAACAATTAGGTATTAAAATGAAGAAACAATTTTGATTAAAAAGATTTAAACAAGTTGATTTGTTTCATACTGATCTTGAGGTTAAAAATAAGTGAATAGAGTTGATTAAAATTGGTAGTAAATGGTGAGAAGTTTTATGATATCAGAATATTAAATTATATGAGGTAGTTGATTTTGAAAAACCATGACGTAGCATGCAAATGTGAATGATGCCTGCTAAGTTAACTCATACCTTAATTAATATCTGATTGTCTATTGATAAAGAACAAACCTTAATTTATGATCCTTTTGTTTGAAGTTGAACAACAGGTTTTTTGGCTAATTATTTTTGATATGATTTTCTATGATCTGATTTGAAATTAACTTTTGCTGATAAGAATTATTCTTGGTGGAAAGATTGAAAATGGTCAACTCCAGATAAAGAATTTAAGTTCTTTGTTCATGATGCTACTAAGGATTATGAAGATATGTCTATATTTAACTCTAAAACGCCTTTGATAATTACAGAAGGATGGCTTTGACCAATAATTAAAGCTTCAACTACTGATGAACAAGTCAAAGAGTATCAAAGATGGGTGAAGAATGTTTATCTTCCTTGGATAGAAAAAATGGCTACAGTTTTTGAAAGGAAGCCTGTAATGGTATTTACTATTCCTTGGTATATATGATATGAGAATCTATTGGAACATCAAATTATTGAGACAGCAGAGAAAGTAGGATTTGAATTCTCTTCTTTACAAGAAATGTATAAGAGAGAACAGCATAAAGTTGCTAGAAAAGTTATTATTTTAAAATAATGTGTGAAAATGAAAGAAAAATTAGGTATCCTATCTATTATCTTTAATATATTAAGTTTTTTTCTAATTCCTTATATTGATAATTTTTGGTTAATTTCTTTGTTCTTAACGATGATTTTTTCATTGTTGGTTGTTCTGTTTTTTGATCGTTGGTATAAATATCTTTATCCTATTTTTGCTCTTAGTTGTTTTGTTATTGTTATGAGAATTTGTTGAGCAATTGAATTCATGGAGGTTAAAGAATTATTTTTGTGCTTTTCTTGAATAGGTTGCGCGATGTGATGTATTGGCTTAGCTTTAAAAATAGCTTTTAGTAAATAGTTTTTTTTACTCTTATTATATAAAGATGAAAAAAATTTTTGGTTTATATACTTTATTGTTGGCTTTTTGTCTCTTTAGTTGATGTTTCGTTTCGGTAGATGAAGGTGCTCAAAATGAAGTTAAGGAGATGACTTGAAAAACTGTTAGTGTTGATGATTTTAAGGCAAAGTATTTTACAGCTTTCTGAACAGAACCATACTGGGATTTTGAAATTTCATGATGAATTGCTCATCTTAATTCTCCAATGTTTGAGACTGATTATAGTGAACCTGTAAATATCTGGAAAGATGGTGAAAACTATTATTTTTCTTGAGAAGAATTAGATTGAGAGTTTATTAAGAAAGATTGTATTGATTGATGAAAATGAGACTTGCATTATTATACTGTTTGAGTCTCTAAGTTTAGAGAGTATGCTTATGAAGGTTGCTGAGATGATGAAGAGGGGATAAAGATGAGTGATGAGGAATTAGTTACAGAGAATAATATTCCCGTAAGTAATCTTGATTTATCTTGAATAGAAGGTTTTATAAGGAATTGTGAAACATATCAACCTTATTGGTTATCTCGTTCTGATATTGCAGAAAATATCTCATTTACTTGGAATAGTAAAGAGAATGTTTGAAAGTCTTATAGAATAGGATGATTTATTAAGTATTCTATTGATTGAAATGAGTATTCAGATAATGTTGCTTGTACTTTTATGACTAGTGAGGTTTCTGAAGATTGAAAAGAATATTATTCATACTTACAGCATAATGAGGCAGTAGATTCTCCAGAAAGAATGGATTGTCTTGATTGAATAGTAGGTTATCAACCAGAATGGATGAATTGAGATCCTTCAACAATTATTACTGTTTGATGTTGACCTGAAAACTATTGAGAGAAATATGTTACATGATATCTTTATACTACTACATATCCTGATTTATGATTAAGAATTACAACACCTACATGATTTGAAACATTTCATAAGAAAGCTGAAAGTCCTATTTTTACAAGAAATTGAAATAGAATTTCATATATGAATTGAGATAGAGAAGTTGAATACTTACAAGTATATGATAAAAAAGAGTCAGAGAGCTTAGAAAATCTTATTAAACAAAAACATTTGAAGGAATGATGTGTAGTGATTGAATATAATTATTATACTCAGGGTACTGTTTTTGCTGATTATCCATGAACTATTCTATATAATGTGTTTGATGAGAGTTGATGAATGCCTTGAAAATGTCTTCCAGATGATGAAGCAAAAGTATGAGATGAATGGGATTGAAGAGCTGTATTTTATTTTGAGTCAAGCGATAAGAGAAAATATTATAAGTTAGTAAGAACTGATTGATGTGCTCCTTGACCTTGTTCTATGTTCTGAGAAATTGAAATCTTTTAATTAGATAAAATCCCTCGTAATACACGAGGGATTCGTTTTAATGGCTCGGTTTTTAGGCCCTAATGAAGCATACGGTACGCTTCTCACGGGCTGTACACTGGTTGATTGACTTGACTGTTGCCAACTTATAGTTGGGGTTTTCATCCTCGATGAGGATCATGGCCTGTTCTATGCCATTTAGCATTTCGTCCGTAAAGCCGTCGGCTTCCAGTGTAATCTCATCGTTTTCATTAACGATACCATTTTTTGCCACTCCTTTAATTTTAACGGAGCATTCTAACATGACTTCACTCGCTAATTCAGCGGTGATAGTTGGAACAAATTGATCATCCATAATTTAATTTTTTTATTAGTTTTGTTTTTTTTTGTTTTTGCTAAAAAGCATTTCCTTTATTATTTAAAATATTGTTTAATTCAAGTAAAATGTAAAATATTATGATATACATTAGTTATATGTTTTTTTATAAATGTCAATATCTTGAAGAAATTTTGCACTGATGGATTTTATATGTATACTTATTATATAAGATTTTATTATCTGTTATTATATGCTAAAATTTGCAAATAGTGAAGAAACAAAACAGCAGAAAGTACAATCGTTGATTGTGGTTTTTCTTGTCGTTTTCTGATCTATTATAGCTAAAGTAGTTTCTGAGTGTTATGATTGGTTAAGAGAACATGAGATTAGCAGCTGTTTAGTAGTTTGAATTATATTTTTAGCATACTTGTTTTATTATTTGAGTCTTAAGAAGAGGAGTAAGAAGATAATAAGAGATGTTATTTATTATGATGCTCCTAAAGATTTTACAGCGGCTGAAGTTGCTGTTATTGATGCTTGGGGACCAACTTGAAATGTTTTCCCTGCTATGCTTTATGATTGGGTAGCTAAAAAGAATGTGAAAATATGAAAGACTGAAAAATGAGAACTATTTTTTGAAAAGATAACAGATAAGCCAGTATTTATCTCTGATGTTAAATATCTTTATTCTGAACATAAAGCATATAATAGAGATCCTGAAGATGATTTTTGGAAACTCTGTTTTAAAAATAGAACTCGTGTTACTGTGCGTATGTTATCAAAAATTCCATGAATCGACAAGTTAGCTAATGATTTTTTTTATCAAGTTCAAAGACAATGTTTGGATTGGGAAGCTTATAGTAATGATAGACAATCTCTATTAACGTATAATATGGAGTTCGGTTTAGGTGTTTTCTTTTGTGGGGTTTGTTTGTTTTTATCTGTGTATTTTGTTTGGTTATTCCCATTTATCCTTATGTTATCCTGACTTTTAAGACTTTGGTCAATATATAAGGTTAAAGAAAGAAATGATAGAGATTATTATTTAACAGATAAATGAGTTAAAGTGTTAGAACATATTAGGGGATTGAAGAAGTATTTATTGGCTGTTGAGGACTCAAAATTAAAAGTTATTTTACATGAAGATCCAACTTATTTTGAGAGGATTCTTCCTTATGCTATTGCTATGTGAATTTGAGATTGATGGGTTCATAAGTGCTTTTCGCATATTCAATATGATGCTTTTTGAGGTTCTATTAATACTAGTTGATTTTATGATACAAAGCTCTCTCAGGAAGATTTGAATAATTTTGCGAGCAATCTTTCTTATATAATTTCTTCAGCACAAGATTTGTTATTAAAGAGGAGATAGTAGAAGCGTACTTATGTTTTTCCTTCCTAACATGAGTATACTTTATATTGTTTTTTTTATACTTTTTTTATATAACTATCGCAGTAAATAAAAATCATTATTAACAAAAAAAACATTGAAACTATGGTAGATCTTTTACTAATCTTATTCGCTGCAGTGGTGTATTACGTTGCAGGTTCTTGGTTCCTTGAAGGATTCAAGAAGGAGCACAATGACGAAGGAGGCAGGATTTTTGGTGGCATAGCGCTTATTATTGCTACTGCAATTACTGTTTGCTATCTCTTGGATTTTGTTTATCCGGTTGTGATTATGCTGGGTATTGTGGCTGGTATCTTTGTTATTCTTGGGCTTTCGTTCTTGAATGATAAGCAAGATGTATTTATCGGCTCTAATGTTGTGTTCGGTGTATGTGTTCTTTTCTTTGGGCTTTTTTCGGGACTATTAATGTCCTTATTAATGCTAGAAGAAGGGTGGTATACTGGATGTGCTTGCGTAGTTAGTGCATTTATGGCATTAGTAGGTGTGATAACTATTAAGAAGAGTTATAAGATGGATACTTTTTCGTTCTCTTATCTTATTACGTTTGGAATACTTCTTATTGCAAGTTTGACGATATCATCGATGTATCCAACAGATCATGCATTAGTCTTTGGTTCTTGTTTGGGTGTTTTGCTTATATTTAGCTTCTTTTATTACATGAATATGATAAAGATTCCTGTAATATAGAAGAGAGATGTGAGTGAATTGGTATCTTTTTAAAAAAGTAGAATGATTTTCATTCTACTTTTTTGTGTCTATTATTGAGCTTTATAAAAAATATAGATATTACAAGAGGAACTTTTTATTTTTCGACTTTATCTTTAGTATTTTTTAAATTATAGTCAAAGCAACGTTTTTGATAAGTATCTTTTATGAGAAAAATAAATTTGTCTCATTGGGGATTGTAACGATGTTCAAAAGTATCTCTATCGCATTGCATAAGCATTTGTAATAGCCTATAAGAGAACTTCATCTTAATATTATCTAGGTTTTGTGTAATTACTTCATTTCAATATGCTAAATCAACATGTAATGTTATGAAAAGTTGCTTTTTAGTATCATATCAGTCAGTATAAATAATTGATTCTATCTCTCATTTCTTAACTAATTCTTCAAAATCTTTTTTATCCATAGAGAAAAAATAATCAGTATCTCAGCAGCTATTAATAGTTTGAAGACAACCTTTCATTCCAAAAGCAAATGATTTAAAACAATAAAAGAGGATACTAAAAAAAGGATATATTTTCAAGATTAAATAGAAATAATAAAATTGAGTATTAATGTTTTTAAAGTGTGTTATTCCTTATTATTATAAACAATATAGAATTGTTAATTTATTTGATATAGCTGTTGTGAGATGTCTTAAATTTCTGAAATCGTTAGTTATGGGGGTGTCTTTGGATAAAAGATATTAAAAACATACCCATAACTGGCAGTTTCGTGAAAATATATACTATTGATGAATCTAATATGGAAATAAGCATCATAAAATTCATATATGTCAATCTTCGAATTCTTAATTACTCTTAGTCAAATCTCGCTCCAGGGCTAGACGTTAATGACAACTTATTGACAATTAAAATAAAAGTCTTGTCTATACTTTACATATTAAAAAATAATAAAAAAGAAGACATAATGCCTTCTTTTTTTGTTGGTTATTAGTAAGCTACTCTATGAACTTCAGTTAATGTAGTATCTCACTTTATTACTTTTAATACTCAGTCTCGTTGCATAGGTATAAATCATAGTTTTTTAGCAAATGGAACAAGATTCTCTCAAGGTTCTTCTTTCATTATTTTTTCTCTCATTTTTTCTGTTATTTCAAGAGCTTCTATAATTGCTTCTCTTCATAAGTATCATGAATTGTTACAATAGTCACATCCTTTAGCCTTACGAACTTTTCATTCATAGTTGGTTCATAGTTCTGGATGATATTGTTGAAGTTCTCATAATACGGTTCTTATTTCTAAGTCTTCTTCTTTAGAAGCTTCAACTCGCTCTCAACAATGAGGACATATTCTACGTACAAGTCTTTGTCAGATAATAAGTTGAAGTGCAGGAGTAAGAAGATATGGTTCTATTCACATATTCATTAATCTTGAAATTGAATCAAGAACTGAATTTGTATGGAGAGTTGTAAATACAAGGTGACCTGTAAGAGAGGCATTAATAGCAATTTGTGCTGTTTCTTTTGTTCTGGTTTCTCATACGAGGATAATATCAGGATCTTGTCTTAGGATTGCTTTTAGTCAGCTTTCATAATCATATCCTTTATCATAATTGATTTGTGATTGTTGTATTCCAGCAATTTTATATTCGATAGGGTCTTCAAGTGTAATGATTTTTTTTGTTCAATCATTTAGTTTTCTTAGAATAGTATAGAGAGTTGTTGTTTTTCAAGATCATGTTGGTCAGGTCATGAAGATAATTCAACTTGTTTTTTGAAGACTTCTTTCAAGAATTTCCATATGAAAGTCTGTAAATCAGATGTCTTTGAAATCTTCTACACTTTGTGATGCATCTAAAAATCTTATTACAATACTTTCTGTTTGAATTCATGGCATAAACGAGATTCTGGCATCAATTTTTTTAGTTTCTCCTATTCTGTTAACTGCTTCAAATGAAAATCTTCAGTCTTGTGGAATATAATCGATATTCATTTTTACTCATGACATGAACTTTATTTTCTGCATATATTTCCAGAACTCTTGATGAGTAAAAGTTAAGATTTGATGAAGTACTCAATCTATTCTTAATCTTAATACTACTCAGTCTTCTTCTGGTTGAAAATGAAGATCTGAAGCTCATGCTTGAAAGCTTAATCTGATTATAGTATTAATGAAATCTGCAGGGTCTTTTGATTCTCTATTCTCGTACTCTTCTTTCATAATTGTGATAGCTGATTTTCAGTCTGCTTTAGCTGCAGTTTCTTGTTTTATTTCTTCTTCTTTTTTTGCTTCTTCTAGTTGATCATATCGTTGAAGTGCTGTATTAAATCCTTCTGGAGTAGTATAGAAGATTTTAGTATAATATCATTTTTTAGTGAATTCATTTAGAACTTTTCTTAAATCTTCAGGGAAATTGTTGGTTGTTAATATACTTAATTCTCTTCTTTTTTCTTCAGCAAAAACAAGTGTTTGTGCTTTTTGAGCAACTTCTTTTGGTATAAAAACTAAACGAGAAAAATCCGGTTTGAGTTTTTGTATTTCTTCATTTTCTAATATCGTATTAATTAGTTCGCTCATGAATAATATTTAAAGGGGTTATAAAGTTTATAACAATTATAGTTAAATTGTGTGATTTTTGCAAAAAATCAGTGGTGATTAACTTTTTGTTATAGAGAGTTTATTTTTTTAAGCATATAGGAAATATGAGAAGCCTTTAAAAGATTCCTATAATCTTATGTTTATTTTGAAAATTTTAATAAATTCACATATGATTTGACAAAAAGTATTGGATTGCTATAGTCATTTTAGTTTTAGATTTTTACTGATGGTATGAAAACTTGATTGAAGTGGGCTTTAGTTTGAACTTGATCTGCTATTGTTTTAGCATGAGCATGGGCTTGAGCTACAAAGTTATGATATATTCCTAATTGGTTAGAATTAGAGGTATTGTGTTCATGAAATACAAATGAAATTGTATTTACATGAGATGTTGGAGAAGCTATTCTTAGCACATGAGATGTTGGAGAAGCTATTCTTAGCACATGAGATGTTGGAGAAGTTATTCTTAGTACATGAGATATTAATTCTAATCGTTGGGAAAATAGCTGGAATGAATTAGATTCTGAAAATTTTCCAGTAGTTAAGGCAGTTGCAATAGAGTCTGAAAAGGATTATAAACCAATAATTTATCTTTATCCAGAAAAAGAAACTTTAATTAATGTACAATTAGGATATCCTGAGAATTTAACGCATACTTATCCTAAATATAAAGAATGATGATGGAATGTTGTAGCAAATCCTGATTGAAGTTTAGTTGATGTTAAGAGTAATAGAAATCTATATGCATTGTATTGGGAGGGATATACAAAAAAAGAAAAGAATGTAGAAGATTGATTTGTAGTTAAATGAGAAGATACTATTCCTTTTTTGGAAGAGAAATTAGCTTTGCTTTGATTAAATGAGAGAGAAGCAGAGGAATTTATTATTTATTGGCTTCCTAAGTTAGAAGTTAATGCTTATAATTTGATTAGATTTAGATCACAAGAAGAGATAGAAAAAGGAATGCCACTTAAAGTAAATCCACAACCAGATAGCGTTATTAGAGTTTTAATGGAATATAAGCCTTTAGAAGAAAAAATTGAATTAGCAGAACAGAAGTTAGTAAAGAATGAGAGAAAAGGATATAGCGTTATCGAATGGTGATGAACAGAGATTTAATAGATTATTTTTTATAAAAACACCTGCAGATGTCTTTTATGCTGTAGGTGTTTTTAATTTAGAAGATATCAGTATTTTTTAATAATGGTTTTTAATTGCTTAGCAATTTCATAATCTACATTTTCTGCAAGTTCTGCTAGTCTATTGATACTTGAGTTGTGTTTATTTTCTTTTAGGCATCTTTCGATGATATTGATGTTGAAGGATTTTTTGTTTTTCCTTAACCATTTTTTTATGAGATCTTCACTATAGTTTTTTTGAATTGTTGAGGTATTATAGAGTGTTTCAAGGATGGCAAGTTCAGGTAATGCGATTGTGATTTTTTCTTTTTCTATTATGGTTGGTTGTGTTTCTTTATGAAAGAAAGCAAAGAGGTTCTTCTTTTTACTTGAGTAGGTTTTAAAGAGAATTTTTTTCTCTAGGATGAGGTTTTCTATTCCTTGTTTATTTTCATTTACAATAAGGATTTCATCTGGAGTTGTATAAATACCCATAGCTATTTCTAGTGCTTTAAGTCCTCATATGTATCGTTTTCATTTTGCTAAACTTTTTATTTGCTTGTTTAAGATACTTCGGTAGAGTCTGTCGACAATATATTCTTCATTGATTTCATCTTCAGGTAATTTTACGTAGTAGAAGTTTTTTTTAAGGTCTATAATGTATCATCTGTTTTTTAGATAATAGAATATTTTGTACATTCTATTGGTTGTATAGGAGTCTCACATTGTTTGTTCTATAAGCTCTCTTATTTTTTCTGTCGTGATAATTTTTCAACGATATTTTCATATCTTTGTGATAATAATCTGAAATGACTCATTTTTCATTTTCTGTGTTTCTATTTGACTTAAAAGTAAAAAAAATATATGAAATTTTCCAAAAAAATCAATATAATTTTCTTAAAAATTTTTTGCGTTTTTCTCTTGTAATTAAAAAATGTAATCATATAGATTGAGTCGTACAAAAAATATGAATCTATTTTATCTCAATATAATAATAAAAAAAATGCAAGTATTTCAGTCTCCACTATTATCAGATATGGCTTTAGATCAAAAATCTATTTGTGTAGAATGAATCACTGCAACGTTAACTCAATATAGTCAAACTGATTTTGAAATGCTTCTAGAGATTAATTCAAATAAGATTTTAGTAGCTTTTCAAGGTGCTATTGATAGAATTGAAGAACTTCAAATCTTAGCTGTTAAATGATTTGTAGAGTTGAGTAAGTCATTTATAACAACTATTAAAAACTTAGTTGGTCATTTGTTGTGTAGAATGGATTAAACCTATGAAAATATGAACACAAGATTGAGGGGCTTTTGCCTCTCTTTTCTTTTTATGATAAAATTGCGAGAATTGTTAGCTTTTGTCTTTATTTATTAATTATGAATTTAGTTTTTTTAGAAAAAATTATTGATTCGAATATTATTTTTATTACTATCTTCAATAGTTTATGTTTGTTTTAGTTTTTATGTTTACATGGTGGATTTAAAAAAAATTCCAGATAATCATATTGTATTTTTCCAATCTCAAGATTGAATTGTTCATCTTGAAGTAATGTATTCTGATGAAAATATTTGGCTTTCGCAAAAATTAATGGCTGAATTGTTTTGATGTAGTGCAGACAATATTTCGTTACATTTGAAAAATATTTATAAAGAATGAGAATTAAACGAAATTTCAACTGCCGAGGATTTCTCGGTTGTTCAAAATGAATGATGAAGAGAAGTAAAAAGAATGATTAAAATGTATTCTTTGGAAGCTATTATTGCGGTTTGATATCGTGTTAACTCTTCAAGATGAATTGAATTCCGTAACTGGGCAACTTGAATCTTGAGATCTTATATACAAAAATGATTCGCGCTTGATTCTGATAGAATGAAATATGGTTCTCGTTTTTCCACAAGATATTTTGATGAGTTATATGAAGAAATTAGAGATATTCGTACAAGTGAAAGAATGATGTATCAAAAAATAACTGATATTTATGCGACTTCATTTGATTATGACTCTAATGCACCTGAGACAAAAGAATTTTTTGCGACAGTTCAAAATAAACTTCATTTTGCTATAACTTGAAAGACGGCAGCTGAAATTATTGTAGAAAGGGCTGATAGTAGTAAAGATAAAATGTGATTAACTAGTTGGAGAAAATCTCCAAACTGAAAAATTATGCCAAGCGATGTAGTTGTCGCAAAGAATTATCTTAATAAGGAAGAGTTGTCAAACCTAAATCGTATTTGAAATATGTATCTTGATTACGCTGAATTACAAGCAGCAAAATGAAAAATTATGATGATGAAAGATTGGAAAGAAAAAATGGACGCTTTTTTAAAATTTAGTGAATATGAAATATTAAACGATAGTTGAAAAGTTTCTGATGAAGTCGCTAAAGCATTAGCACTAAAAGAATATGAAAAATATAAGATTAAACAGGATAGAGAATATATATCTGATTTTGATAAACTTATTGAGATAACAAAAAAGGGTATTAATAAATAGATTATTACTGTATTAGAAAGTTTATTAATTGAAAAACGATTGAAAAATTTTTTTTATAAGTGATATGTAAAGAAATATTTCATTAGCTTTTCTTTATTGATATTGTTGTTGAAATGATTATCTTTCATATCAGTTGTCCTTTAGGACATTTTTCATTTGTAGTTTAGTGAATTATGAAGATACAAGAACTTATTCAGAGTCCTGAGTATAAAAAGAAGTTTGTTTTAGAAAAACTTTTGTGTCATTATTTAAATAAGACAAGAACTGAATTGTGGACTGATGCAGAAGAGGAGTTAGATAAGGCTTTAGTTGATAAAGTTATTGAAGATTATCGTGCTTATGAAGAAGATAATAAGCCATTAGAATATCTTTTGTGATATGTTGAATTTTTCTGAATTAAGTTTTTTGTTAATGAAAATACGCTTGTTCCAAGACCTGAGACAGAGTATATGATTACTGCTGTA
>ODAI013796230.1_pt1 | contig 20895 bp, 16 predicted proteins | sample 1539321 | NCBI WGS metagenome assembly ODAI01 (sample SAMN02144231, study PRJEB22623) | gut metagenome | biome: sheep rumen | host: Ovis aries | place: New Zealand
ATTGATCTGCAGGTAGTTGTTGATCAGCTCCTTGTAGTTGAGCAGGGCGGAATTGACGTTTCTGACCTTTTCGCGCTGTCTGCGGTAGAGGATGTAGGCCTTGGCCACATCCGCGTAGCCGGACTCGGAAAGGACTTTTTCCACGCTGTCCTGGATGCTCTCGACGGAGATCTGGCCGTCAACGATCTTGTCCTCAAAATCGGACGTGACATGGAGCGCGATCAGCTCGATCACGCTGGGATGGTACTGCTTTTCCAAAGCTATGAATGCCTTGGTGATGGCATCTGTGATCTTGCTGATGTTGAAGTCAGCGATCTGGCCGTCTCTTTTAATGACTTTATACATGAAAAAACCCCCTTAGGTAATACAAAAGTGTCTCTCTCGTTTTTCCGAGCCGAGATAAATAGTATCACTCAGGGGGTGCGAAATCAATATCTTGATTTATTTTTGGTAAAGATGCACAAGATATAGTGTTTTCAGTAAATTTCTTTTACAAAGGCCCGGGAAGTGGAAATTACTTTCCGAAAAGCCGTGCGTTCCGGCAGTCCTGCGGCCCTTGTCCAGATAAAAACGATAAACTATTTTCCGCCTTCTGACAAGGAGGAAGGGGACGGCCATTCTGTAAAAATTCTGTAAAAATTTCTTTCTGCGGATTTTTCCCCTCTTCCGGGCCCTTCCTTCTCAGACGATCCGCCTTCCCCTGAGGATCACGGCCCTGAGGGCCAGGTCCCGGTCCCAGAGCGCCAGGGAGGCATATTTCCCGGGGGCTATGGACCCGCAGTCCATAAAAGTCCCGAGGCGCCTGGCCGGCGTCTCGCAGGCGCTCACAAGGGCCGTCTCCAGGGGAATGCCGGCTTCCCTGACCAGGTATCTGACGCAGTCCGGAAGAGATGTCACAGACCCTGCCAGAGCCCCGTTTTCCGCAAGGACGGCTCTTCTGCCCTCCACCCGGACCTTCTGTCCGCCCAGGGTGTAAAGCCCCTCTCCCAGGCCGGCAGCCCGCATGCTGTCGCTGACAAGGACGATCCTTTCCGGTCCCAGAAGGGAAAAGGTCATGCGGATCACGGCGGGATGGACATGGATCCCGTCACAGATCAGCTCCGCGGTCACATCCCTGCTGTCAAGCACAGCCCCCGCGGCGCCCGGATCCCGGTGCCTTACTTCGGGCATGGCATTGAAGAGATGGACGGCGTGGCAGGCCCCGGCCCCGAAGGCTTTCATGGCCGTTTCATAATCCGCGTCCGTATGGGCCAGGGATACGTGAACGCTCCCCCTGACCGCTTCGATAAAGGCTTCCGCACTCTCCTCCGAAGGGACCTCCGGAGCCATGGCCGCCAGCTTTACAAGTCCGCCGGCCGCCTCCTGGAATTCGAAGAAGAGCCTGGAGGACCTGGGCAGGATAAAGGCAGGGTCCTGGGCCCCGCAGCGCTTCGGGCTGATAAAGGGCCCCTCCATGTTGATGCCCGCAAGGTCCGCCATGGCGCTTTCTTTCCTGCCCTCCTGCCTTTTCTTCCAGGCGGCTGCGCAGGAGAGGATCTCCTTCAGGGTATCTGCCGGCAGGGTCATGACAGCCGGGCAGATGGAGGTCACCCCGGCGGAGGCCTCATAGGCCGCGATGGTATCCAGGGCTTTTGGGGAAGGGTCGCACAGATCTGCCCCCATGCAGCCGTGGAAATGAAGGTCTGTCATCCCCGGGATCAGAAGGTCTCCCTGCCCGTCCAGGATCTCCTCTCCCGGAGACGCCGCGGGGACATATGCCTCTCCTTCCTGCGGGGAGGAAAAGGCAAGGACCTTTCCGATGCGGGATCCCTCCGTGCGGACGGCTCCCGGGACAAAGGCATGTTTTTCACTGAAATACAGGACGTTGCGGATCCACATAAATCTGTCCTCCCGGGCCGGCGGTTTTAGTCCATGCCTCTGACGAACGCTTTCTCCACATATTTTGAGGCAATGGCGGCGAAGGTCTCCAGTTCCTGCCTGGAAGGGGCGTGGAGGCCGCCGAAGGGCACCGTATCCCGGTCCGTAAAGCACTGCAGGTAATAGGCCTTCGCGCCCCGGATCATGGAACCGATCTCCTCAAAGTCCTCCGCCTCATGGAACTCCCGGACCACCGTGGTGCGGAACTCATAGTCCGCTCCTCCTTCCATCAAAAGGGAGATGCTTTCTCTGACCCCGGCCATGTCAAAGGACTTAAGGCCGATGGTCACGGCATACTTTTCCGGCCGGTTCTTGATGTCCATGGCCACATAGTCCGCGAGCTTTCTGTCCAGCACCTGCCTGAGGATCCCGGGATGGTTCCCGTTGGTATCCAGCTTTACGGCAAAGCCCAGGTCTTTGATCCTTAAAAGGAATTCCGGAAGGTCTTTGTGGATGCAGGGCTCCCCGCCCGTGACGGCCACTCCGTCCAGAAGGCCCTGCCGCTTTTTCAGAAAGGCCAGAAGTTCTTCCTCCTCCATAAAAGCAGGAGCGCTCCCGTCCACCAGCTCGTAGTTGTGACAGAAGGGACAGCGGAAATCACACATGCCCGTAAAGACCGTGCAGGCCACCCTGCCCGGAAAATCCAGAAGGGTCATCTTCTGAAGTCCGTGAATTTTCATAGCTTTTCCTTTCTTTTTTCAGATCCCCGCCAGGATATGGAGATTCCTGAGGGAGGGATCCTCCACCCTGTCTCCCACCGAATAGGCATGCTTTTCCAGATCCCCGCAGACAGCGTCCGTCAGGCCCTGTTCCTGCAGCTCTTCGATGATATCCGAAGCGATGGATTCGATCACCATATATTTTTCCTCTCTGGCCGGCTTGTCGTTGTCCGAGGTCAGGAGATATTCCAGAAGCTCCGCCAGGATGGACAGGCGGGGGAGCTTTCTCATGGCCCGGAAGGACCACTTGTAATAGGGCTGATAGACCCGGTTCAGCAGGAAAACAGTCTTCATGGCGGCGGAGGCAAATTCAAAGACCGCCAGCTGGGCCGCCCCCGTCTCCCCGTGGCGCAGGCACCTGGCATAGTTGTACTGGCCGGCCTGGGCCATAAGGAGCAGGTTGCCCGCCAGTTTCTTTTTCCGGATGTCCTCGGGATAGAAGGAAAGTCTCTCCCGGATCCCTGTGACCTCGCCCAGATTGTCGAAGAAGATTTCCCCGTTCACGGCTTCCGCCAGGGAAGACTCGGGCAGGGTCAGCCACCTTTCCGCCGTCAGGATCCCGTCCGGGGTCCCTGTCCTGTCCCTGAAGAAATCCTCTGTCCGGATCACACCCCGCCTTGCGCCGCCCACGGGCTGCATGAGAGACCTCCTGAGCCCCATAAATTCCCTGGGAAGCTTTGCATAGGCCCTTTCCAGGAGAAAGGCCGTCCGCCGGTCCACCAGATCCTCAGAGGGCAGAAAAAGGCAGAATCCGGGTTCGAAATCATGGTCCCGGGAGACCTCGTCGTCAAAGAGGAAGCACTCCGACCCGCTGCCGGCAAGGCCCGCCGCCAGACAGGGCAGGACCTGGGGAAAGAGTTCCTCCAGCATGGGCTTCCCGTAGGTTTCATAATAGAGCTTCGATATTTCAAGTCCCTGCATAGATCTTCTCCGCTTTTTCAGAAAGCTCTGCCGCGTCCGCGAAATATCCGTAATAGGAAAAGGCCGGGGCGCATTTTTCCAGCACGAAGGCATAGTAGCCCGCAGGCACCTCTCCCTGTTCCTTAAGAAGGTCCAGGGCCCTGTCCAGAAGGCCGAAGATCCTTTTCTCATTCTCTTCCATGCCGCCCTGCTTCTCCAGGGTATCCGCCATATTGAGGCAGGTGATGGCTTCTTCCAGATGGCCCCCGGGGACCTTTCGCATGACGGATACGGCTTTTTCATAAAGTTCCATGGCCTCGCCGTATCTGCCGAGGGCAGATTCTGTCAGGGCCATGTTGTTGTAGAGGCCGCCCAGAAGGGAAGGATCTGTCCCGGAAGCGGATTCATAGATCTTCCTGGCCTTTTCGAAAAGCTCCAGGGACTTTTCGTTTTCCCCGAAGGCGTTCAGGGCCGTGGCCGCATTGACATAGGCTGTGCCGGCGCTGACGGAATCCTCGAAATCCATCTCCTTTAAAAGGGAAAGGACTCTTTCCACGTTTTCCAGGGCCCCCTCCCGGTTCCCGGTCTTTCGGAAGTGGCCGATGAGTTCTCCCCTTACCATGAGCTCGCCCCTGAGGTCCCTGCCCAGCCTGGCTTCCTCCAGCCAGTAGAGAAGGTGGCGCTCTGCTCCCTTATAGTCTCTCCCGGCCATATAGGCATCCAGCTTTTCCGCGATCCTCTTCTGGGGGACAGCCTTTACTTCCGGTGTCATCCCGTAGGGCTCATCGCACAGAAGGCACCTGGGTTCCATATAATCCTCGGGTCCGATCCCGTAATCCGACATACTTTTTCCTCCCTTGCAGCAGCCTGAAGTGTTTCCATATATAATACCATATCCCGGCAGAGGCGGGATATGTCTTTCCGGGAACATCTTCCGCCCCTGCCTCCGGCCTTCTCAGGAATCTTCGCTTTTCTCTTTTTTACGCTTTATTTTGCTTTTTCCGCCCTTAATGATACAATAATGCGGTACAGAGAAATGCATCGGAGGTTTACATATATGTCAGAACCCAACGCACTTAAAACCATTCTTTCCACAGCTTCCTGCAAGCTGACCCGGGCCCTGCTGCGCAGGACCGGCCGGGGCGGCACCGCCGTTCCCGGCAAGGTGGCCATGAAGGTGGCCCCGGATATCCTGAAGGCCACCTCCCGCGGCATGGAGATCGTGGTGGTTACCGGCACCAACGGCAAGACCACCACCTGCAACATGGCCTGGCACGCCATCGAGGCGTGCGGCCACGACTGTCTCCTGAACCGGTCCGGCGCCAACCTTTTGTCCGGCATAACCGCGGACCTGACCTGCAACGCCGACTGGCGGGGAAGGCCCAGGACCCGCTATGCCGTTCTGGAATGCGACGAAGCCGCCCTGAAGCAGGTCGTCCCCCTGGTCCGTCCAAAGGCCGTGGTGGTGACCAACCTCTTCAGCGACCAGGTGGACCGCTACGGCGGCGTGGAAAATACCCTGGCAGAGATCCGCAAAGGCGTAAAGCTTGTCCCCGAGACCACCCTGGTCCTGAACGCGGACGAGCCCCTGTCCGCATCCCTGGCCCTGGGCGTTCCCAATAAGACCGTCTTTTTCGGCATGAACCCCTCCGTGGGCGTCAGGGGCGATGTGGACCTGAATGACGCCGGCGTCTGCCCTGTCTGCGGGAAGGCCTATGAATGGGACTTCCATATCTATGCCCATCTGGGGGGCTACCGCTGCCCCGGCTGCGGCTACAGCCGCAGGACCCCCGATGTGGAGGTCATGTCCATTGAAGGCCTGACCGCCATGGGAAGCCGGATCCGCCTCAGGACCGCGGAAGGGGAAAGGGACGTGGACATCTCCCTTCCCGCCGTCTACAACATCTACAACGCCGCTGCCGCCCTGGGCGCGGCCCTGGCCCTGGACCTTCCCCTGGAGAGAGCGGCAGACTCTCTCTCCGGCGTGGAATCCTCTTTCGGACGGCTGGAGACCTTTGACCTGAAGGGAAACCGCCTTCAGATGATCCTGGTCAAGAACCCGGCCGGCTGCAACCAGGCCTTTTCCTACCTGACCAGCCTGGAGGAGGATTTTACCGCCGTTCTCTGCCTCAACGACAGGACCGGCGACGGCCATGATATTTCCTGGATCGACGATACCGACTACGAAAAGCTCTGCGGCGATCCGCATCTGAAGAAGCTCTATGTCTGCGGCGACAGAAAGGAAGACCTGGACGCCAGACTGGAAAAGGCCGGGGCTCCCGGAGAGATCCGTCAGATCGTGGGAGACTACGATACCCTGCTGGGCCTGCTGCTTGAGGAAAAGCGTCCCATTTTTGCCCTTCCCAACTACACGGCCATGATGGAGCTCCGCAAGGTCCTGAGTACGGCCACCGGCAAAAAAGATTTCTGGGCATAAGAGGAGGTCATACAATGCGTTCTGAGAACACCATCCAAGAAGGCAGCCATGCAGCCGCCTACGTACAGCTGGTTATTTACACTCTTATAAGCGCTGCCGTCGCCTATGTTCTCTACTTCCGCTACAGGGTCCGCTTTACCACCACAGACGACTTCCTGATAGCGGGGATCCTGGGCGGGGCCTGGGGAGAAGGCCTGAATCAGAGCGTGGTCTTCTACTGCTCCTACCCTCTGACCTGGCTCCTGACCCGCATATCGGGACTGACCGGCCTTTTCAATATTTTCGGCGCCTACATCATGGCCCTCAGCGTCCTGATCTTCTCGGGGCTCCACTGGGCGGGGACCCAGAGGCATCTGTCCGTCTTCTTCCATGCCGGCGTCGTAGCCGCGGAATTTCTGGTCATCGGCACCTGCAACTGGACCACCATAGCCTACCTGGCCTACGGGACCGGCATCATCCTGGCCTGCTCCTTCAGCAGGGACATGCGGGTGCCCGAGCGGCTCTTTTCCTGGCTCTTTCTCCTGTCCCTGACGGCGGGAGGCGGGTTCCTTCGGCCCGGCGTATGCCTGACCACCCTGGCCCTCCTTCTGCCCCTGATCCTGCACAGCCTGAAAAAAGAGGCTCTGATCCGCCAGTTCCTGGGCCTGGTGATCGCTGTCACCGTCCTGGTGGCAGGAAGAGCCACCTCCGGCACCGACTGGACAGAGCACCTGGGAGGAAGCTGGACTTCCTACGGGGAATGGAATTCGGCCTGTGCTTCCTTCCGGGATTTCACCAAGCCCGATCCGGAAAAGTACGCGTCTGTCTATTCCACCCTGGGCTGGACGGAGAACGACCAGTACCTGGCTTTCAACTGGAACTACGCCGACCAGGAAGTCTTCCGTCCCGAAGCCTACCGCACCCTGTCGGGGGTCCAGGATTTCACGGAGCGCTATAACTGCGACGTGATCGACGTTCTGACAAGTACTTTCACCGACCAGTATGTCATCCGCTTTCTGATCACTGCGGGGGCGGTCCTTCTGATGGCATTGTGCGTCTGGGTCCGGAAAAAGGATACGGCGGCCATCCTTTTGTCCGCCCTCTTTACCCTGGGCCTGCTGATCGTCCTCTATTTCAGAAAACGTCCCTTCCTGCGCATCACCCTCCCCGTGATCCTCCTGGGCACCTTTGAGATGCTCATCATTCTGGGAGCGGCCGCTGCCGACTACGACAGAGAGTCTGCCGGCAAATGGAAGATCGCCAGAAGGCATCTGGGCATCCTGGCCGAGATCACGGCCGCTGCCCTTCTGACGGGAACCCTGTTCTGGACCTCCATCTGGTCCTCCGTCAGCCACAGCAACTATGAACTGCTGCGCAAAAACGTCAGGACCTATCTGACGGACCACCCCGATAATCTCTACTGCATGACCTCCGGCATTGCCTACGACCTGAATGTCAACATCCCGGTCTACGGCCATACCGCGGACAAGTATCTTTACAACAAGCTGAGCATGGGCAGCTGGGACCTGTTCAGCCCCAGATATTATGACCAGGTGAAGGCCTTCGGTATTGAGGATGGAGACCACCTTTTCAGGGAGATCGCCGAAAAGGACAACGTCTTTATCATCTCCACCAAGCCCGAATCCGCAGAGGCCATCGCCCTTTACGTAAGCGGCCACTACGGCATTGACACCGAAGTGGTAATGACAGACCAGATCTCCGACGAAGTCTTCGTCTATTCTCTCGAAAAGCCGGGCACGGCCCCCGAAGAGGACGATGTCCGTCCGGAGGAAGTCCCCGGGGATACGGACAAAGAAATGTAAAAAACGGCAGTAAGCACAAAGCAGACAGGATCGGCAGCCCTTTCGGCTGCATCCTGTCTGCTTTCTTTTTGGCTTTTCTTAAATTCAGTTTCTGCCGGAGGCAGCCCTTTCCTCTCTGGGCGTCAGGGACAGGGGCAGTTCCAGGCCGCAGGCCTCCAGGGTCTTCCGGTCCCGCAGAATCTCTTCGGGATCTCCGTCGTAAAGGATCCTTCCCTCTCCCAGCAGGATGACCCGGCTGCAGGTATCCCAGATGAAATCCAGGTCATGGGAGGTCAAAATCTTCAGGTGGTCGAATTCGTTCAGGATCCGGATCAGGTTCCTCCTGTTCCTGGGGTCCAGGGCGGCGGAAGGCTCGTCCATGAGAAGGATATCCGGCGTCATGGACAGGATGGTGGCAATGGACACCAGCTTTTTTTCTCCTCCCGACAGCTTGTGAATGGGCTTTTTCTCAAAGCTCTCCATACGGACCTTCTGCAGGGCAAGAGAGACCCTCCTGTCCACCTCCTTCTCCGGCAGGCCGTAATTCCTGGGGCCGAAGGCGACGTCTTCGTAGACGCTGGTGGAAAAGAGCTGGTTGTCGGCATCCTGAAAGACATAGCCGATCTTTTCCCGGATCCGGGGCAGGGTGGCCTTCTCCAGAGGGATCTCCTCCACCCTGACGGAGCCCTCAAAGGAAAGCAGCAGGCCCACCAGGATCCTGAGCAGGGTGGATTTTCCAGCTCCGTTGGCTCCTATGATGCCGATGGCGTCCTGCTCCCGGGCCGTAAAGGTCACTCCGTCCAGGATCTTATGCTCCTTCTCATATGCAAATGTCAGATCTTTTACTTCGATATGGATATGGCTCACAGCTTCCTTTCCACCTTTCTGCCGGGACGGCCCTCATACAAAGATCCCTCCGATCAGGGACAGGACCGGCACAAGCCGCAGGAAGAGGATCCCCGCCCCCATGGCCGCAAGATAGGTCATGTCCCTTCTGTGTATTTTCTCCTCCCTGACAGAGGGAAAGTCTCCCGTAAAGCCCCGGAGGCACATGGCTTCATAGACCTCCGACGCCCGGTCCATGGACCTGAGAAGCATACTGCCCAGAAGAGACCCCCAGGAGGATATGGCGATGCCCTTCTGGCCCGGAGCCCGCAGGCTGTAGGCCTGGGAGGTCTTTTCGGCCTCCCCCAGAAAAAGGGAGAGGTAGCGCCAGATCAGCATGAACTCTGTCACGATCATGCGGGGAATATGCACCATCCTCATGGCAGTGCAGATCCCCTTTACCGGCGTCGTGGCCGCCAGCAGATAGGAGGAGAGGACCGTCAGGACCCCCTTGGCCATCAGGGTCAGCATGGACAGCAGTCCTGTGGTCAGGGTAAAGCCCAGAAACTCCGCTGCGGGCTGCCTGTCCAGGATGGGGTTGAAGATCCCCACGATGCAGACCAGGGGCAGCACGATCCGGAGCCGGACCAGGGCGTCCCTGAAGGACAGTTCCGCCATTTCAAAAAGGAAAAAGGGATACAGGGCCAGGCCCAGGACCCTGGTCAGATCATATCTCCCGCAGGAAATCACCGAGACCAGGTAAAAAATGGTCACGCAGAACTTGACCAGCGGGTGAAGGGCGTTCACCCACTGGTCTCTGGAGGATGTTTCTTCAATTGTCTGCATCTCACGGAGCGCGCCCGTAATTCTGCTCATGGGCAGCCCTCCCTTCATCTTCCGTTGATCTTCCGGTTTTCTACTTATACCCTTCTGCGCCGCCTTAAGGCTGCAGCGATCAGAAAGCACAGGACGCCGACGATCAGGGCTCCCACCAGGCCGGAAACGGTGGTCCCTGCGGCGCTTTCGGATCCCTTAAAGGCGTAATCGGGCAGGAAAGACAGGGTGCTCTGGATGCCTTCCGCCGCCTCATAGCCCGCGCCGGAGCCGGCCAGTTCTGATGTGCCTGCCGTTCTTTCCATGGCCCATTCCAGGCCGTCGGGCAGAGCCGAGGCAAAGAGGGACAGAACACCGGCAATCAGAGCCGCACCGCCGCCCAGAAGAACCAGAGTCCGGCCCAGGGTCAGTCTTCCCTCTGCCTTTTCCTCCCCGCCGATGCCCCAGAGGAGCTCCGGCCTTGCGTCATAGATAAAGCACAGGACCGCTGCCGTGATCAGGCCTTCCACCAGGCCGATGGCCAGATGAATGGGCTGCATGGCCATGACAAAAGCTCCGAAGGGAAGCTCGGTGATGCCGGAGAGGGTGGTCTCCAGGACAACGGAAAAGGCGCCCATCTGCAGGGTCAGAACGCTGCCCAGGACAGATGCCGCAAGGATCTTCTTTTTCGAAGCGCCCCCTCTCATCATGGGCTCCCAGATCAGGAGGGCCCCCACAAAGCAGCCGTAGAAGGCCATGTTCCAGATGTTGCAGCCCAGGGCCAGAAGGCCCCCGTCCGCGAAGAAGAGGCACTGGGTCAGAAGGACGCCGATCATGGACAGAAATCCCGCATAGGGGCCCAGAATGGCGGAAAGCAGAAGGCCTCCGCAAAGATGTCCGGAAGAGCCTGTGCCGGGAATGGTAAAGTTGATCATCTGGGCCGCGAATACAAAGGCCCCCATGACACCCATGGCCGGGATCTTCCCGGGGTCGTTTTCCAGCTTCACCTTATGAACGGATACTCCCGCAGCCGCGGAGGAGGCAAGGTACATGGTGCCTGCCACGGCAGGGATCACCAGAGCGTCAGCCATATGCATGGTCTTTCTCCTTTCAAAAAAGGCATACAGACCCCTGAAGGAGTTTGTATGCCTTCTTATGCATGAATCATTTTCAAAGTGTGCAGCCTTATGCATCCGGCCTTGGGAAAAAAGCGCTTCCTGCGCAGATGTCCGGCTTCCTGCCGGCATGGATGCCCCTTATGCCCGGTGCAGACATAGTATAGCATGAAAGTCTCTTTTCCCGCAATAATGGATTCCGGGATCAGCAGATCTCTTCCTGGCTCTCTCCGGTCATGCCGGCCACGATCCGGACCGCGTCGCTGATATAGGTGCCCAGATTCCCGTCCTTTGCAAGACCCGCAATGATATTGTCGCATTTATTGACAGGGATCAGAAGGCGGCGGGCATCGCTTCTGCCCACGGCCGCCGCCATGGCGGGGGTGATCTCTCCGTAGAGGGAATCCGCGATCACGATCCCTATGGGCCCTATAATCAGGTCCGCCTTGCGGCAGCCCACGATCACAGCGTTCTCCCCGGTGGCCGCCGCGTCCGCCCCGGCCCTGAGCATGGCCGTGGTGGCCAGGGTATTGGTCCCTGCGGCGGTAATATAAGCGGGGATCTTCCTGGCCCGGATGCCCGCGATGATCTGTTTGCCGATTCCGCCTCCCTGGGCGTCAATGACAAGTATACGAAACATGGCCCTGTCCTTTCTTTCTGACTATTCTTCCCATAAGGTTCCCGTCAGCATGTATTCCCGTTTCTCCACCCGGCTCATATCAAACTTCTCAAAGGCCAGCTCCGTAAGGCCGGCGTCATCGTAGAACATGTACGCCATATCCGTAACAGCGCCGGTTTCAAAGTGACTGACGTCCAGCGATGTAAGGGATCTGCAGCAGGAAAACATGGAATGCATGTCGGTCATACTGCCTGTTCTGAATTTATCCGTGTCAAAATACAGATTCCGGAGCTCTTCGCAGAAGAAGAACATACACCTGCCGCTTTTTACAAGGGAGGTGTCAAAGCTGCGGATGTCCAGTTCCCGGACCGCACTGCAGTCATAGAAAAGGAATGCCATATTTGTGACCAGGGCGGTATCAAAGGAGCTGACATCCAGATCCGTAAGAGCGGTGCAGTGGGCAAACATGCCCAGCATGTTGGTGTTCGAGGAAGTATCAAAGCCCGAAAGATCCAGGGAGGTAAGGGATCTGCACTGGGTAAACATGCGGTCCATGCTTTTTACGCGGGACGTGTCAAAACAGGTCAGATCCAGGCCCTCCAGCTTCAGGTCCTGCTTGAACATAAACGTCATATCCGTGACGCCGGAGGTATCGACCCCGCTGCCGAAATCAATCTTCTTTACCCTGGTATAGAAACTGAAAAGTCCCGTGCAGTCCGGAGGCAGACTGATCCTGCCCTCCGCGCCTATATAGAGGTGTCCTCCCTCTGTCCAGGCATAGACCTCTCCGTTTCCTTTCTCCGAAACATCCCAGGCCGTATCCGGTTTTCCTTCCAGGCTGTTCACGAAGGTGATCTCCTCAATATCTCTCCGCCTGCAGTCCTTGTTTCCGAAAACATACTCGTTGACTGTGGGATATCCCCCCATACGCATGTCTCCATGCACCCCAATATCCGCTCTCAGATGTTTTATTTCCGCCGGGGCAGGCGTCTCTTCCGCGGAAGAAGCCTGCTCCACATCCTCTGTGTTTTCCGCCTGGGCGGACACGCTCCTGCCGCTGCCCGCAGAGGAAGATCCGCCGGAGGGACGCAGGCTCCTTATGGCCAGCAGGCCGGCCGCCCCAATCAGAAGGCACAGGATCAGGATAATGACTTCCGGCTGAAGGGAGGCCGGGCTTTTTTTCCGGGTCTCTTCCCCGGCCGCCGCTGCTTTCCGGTTCTCCCTGCAGGATTCGAGCGCCTCCAGAAATTCCTCCATGCTCCCATAACGGGCCTCCGGGTCCAGTGCCAGTCCCTTCATAAGGACATCCGACTGGGCCGCTGTCACGCCTGCCACGAAATCCGCAGGCGGCTGCAGCAGATCCCTGCTCATCCTTGCCCCGGCATCATCCGGCTCGTCTCCCGTGATCATACGGTAAAGGATGGCTGCGATTCCGTAGACATCTGTCCGGGCCCCTTCCCCGGCTGTGCCCGTCAGCTGCTCCGGAGCCGAATAGCCCCGGGCATGGGAGCTCCCTGGGCTTCCTGCCATGCCGAAATCGGTCAGACAGGCCCTCCCGTCCGATATCAGGATCCCGGACGGATCGAGATTTCTGTGAAAAAGGCCGGCCCCGTGCATACGGATCAGAGCCCGGACAGCAGGCTCTATAAGGTCCATGGCTTCATCAAAAGCAAAGTTTTTCTTCTGCCCGAGAACTGCGGAAAGAGGAAGGCCGTCCACATACTCTCCGGTCACATACGCAGTGCCGCAGGCCTCAAAAACATCATAGACACCGGCAGTGTCCGGGATGGTTCCAAGAGACTGGAGCGTCGTCCCGGCATGCATGAACTGCCGAAGGCCCCGTTCGTAATCCGCCTGCATGTCGGGGGATGCCGGTCTTACCTTGTATCCGTCCCGGCCCCGCACGGCTGTCCCTTCGGGATAATATTCCCGGATGACGACTTCTTCCGGGGAATCCTTCTGCCTGGCCCTGTAGGTCAGGGCAGACTCTCCCCGTCCCAGAAAGGCAGTGATCGTAAAACGTCCATGCTCCAGCATGGTCCCCGGCGGCAGAATCCGAATGGGATTCTCCGGAAAAGCCGCGCCGCAGCTCCGGCACCACCTGGCATGATCTGAATTAAGTGCGTCGCATTTCCCGCACAGGATTGTCTTTATGTTCTGATCTGTCATTTTTACCCCATAAATGAAAACAGCAGCTATACAGGAAGCCGCTTCTGCGGCATTCGTTCCGTCTGCCTGCTGATACAGTCTCATACTCAGCTCAATATAACACGGAATCAGGACGAAATTCCACAGTTACTTGCAAATGCCGGACCCGCAAAGAGTATTTGCCTTTGCCCATGTTTCCCGGTATTATTATGAATGACTGCGGAAGCAGTCCGGATGCCCGATTCCTGCCGGGATCCGTTTTCTGCTCTGTAAATCATGAGATCCGGTACTTTGTGTATTCCCTTATCCCTGTTCACCCCGGAGATCTCAGAGGATTTATAAGGCCATCCGCCATTTATGTTCCAGTTCACGCACGACCGAAAGGAGGAACGGGCACTGCCCGGTTTAACCAGAATGATCAGACTGATTGCCAGCGATATTGACGGCACCCTTGTGCCGGACGGGGCTCCCGCCTTAAACCCCGAATACTTTGAAGTGATTCCCGCTCTGCAGAAGAAGGGCATTATCTTCTGCCCCTGCTCCGGCAGGTCCTACCAGAGCATGCACACCCTTTTTGAGCCCATCGCGGACTCCCTTTATTTCATCAGCGAAAACGGGACCATTCTCCGTACGGAGGAAAAGGTCCTCTACACCTGGCCGGTACCGGCGGAATATGTCCGTCCCCTGGTGGAGGAGGGCAGAAAACTGCCCGGCATCTCCGTCATGATCTGCACCCCCGACAAGACCTACTGCGAATGCGGGGAAGACGGAGAACTCTACCGCACCATGCATGACGACTACCATTACAACATCGAAAACATTCCGGACGTTCTGGATGTCCCTGCGGACCAGGTCCTCAAGGTCAGCTATTTCCACGCCGGCGACCGGATCGAAGAAGTCTGTACTCCCGTGACAGAGTCCGACTGGGCAAAGAAGGTCCAGCTGCTCTGCGCCGGCACCAAGTGGCTGGAATGCGTGGCCCTGAACGCGGGAAAGGGCGAGGCCTTCGCCCTGCTGCAGGAGCTTCTGGATATCCCCCAGGAAGAGACCGTTTACTTTGGCGACAACATGAATGATCTCTCCGCCTTTACGGAGGCAGGGGTCAGCGCCACCGTTTCCAGCGCCCGCAGCGAAGTCCGCGACGCCGCTGACATGGTGGGACATTCGGTAAGGCACGAAGGCGTTCTCCGGGAACTGAAGAGGATCCTTGCTGTGGCGCCGGATCATATCTGAGGCAGATCAAAAAGAATATAACAGGAGCCGTTCTCATGGAATTTCATTATTTCCATGAGAACGGCTCCTGTTTTTTGTACTCTTTTACATTGGCGCGGGCTGCGGAGATCTCCCGGAATCCGTCAGTCCTCCCATTTCCATTCATCCTCCCAGCGGATGGTCAGGCGGCCGTCCTCAAAGGCTGCCGGCAGCCAGACATAGCGGGAATCCGCCAGGTCCTCCCCCTTCCACCTGTCGCCGCCGTAGATCCATCCTCCGTCGGGCGCCTGAAAGAGGGTGGTGGACTGGGTGTCAAAGGTAACGCCCCGCCCCCTGCCGACGCAGGGGTTCCCGTCGTTCTTCCATCTGCCGAAGATGGCATCCGCCGACCAGACCCGGGCCTGGTTGGAGCCCCAGCCGGTGGTAGACGAGGTCATGAGATAATAGCGGCCCTCCGCCCTGCACAGGACGGGGGCTTCCCGCATGGCACCGGGAAAGATGCGGATATAGTCCACCCCGTATTCCTCCCCGGACAAGCCTGTGTAATCCTCGCTCAGGCGGGAGATATAGATGGTCTTGTTGTTCTCGCTGGTATAGACGATATAGCCTGTGCCGTCCTCGTCGGCAAACAGGTTCATGTCCCTGGCTTCGCCTTTTGAAGAGGGATAGCAGTCGATCTGGCCTTCGGGGCACTTTGACAGGCGGAAGCGGCCCTCAAAGCGGAAGGGCCCGAAGGGAGAGTCAGAGACCGCCAGTCCCGCCATGCCTATGTCGTAGTAATAGCTGTTCTTTTCCGTAGGACCGTCGTTGTGGAACCAGATCACATATTTCCCTGTGCGGGCGTTGTAGAGCATCTTGGGCCTCTCCATCACCATATGGGTACCGATACAGTCATAGATCAGCTGCTTTTCCTCAGCTGTACAGTCTCCGTACAGTTCGAAGAAATATGGATCGCTGTCGATCTGCTCTGCAGATTCCAGAGGACGCAGCACATCTCCCCGGTTTGTCCAGTGATAGAGGTCTTCCGAAGTGTATACAGCCACCGGATTGCCGGTATGGCCGCCTTTCTTGTTCTCTCCCACCCAGACGTACATCTGGGTCTGTCCGCCTTTCCCGTCCGGAACGGGCATATACCGGACCTGTCCTCCGTGGGCCTGGATGGGCTCTCCCTCCGTGTCATTCCAGAGGGCGCCGGGCAGGAAAGAATCTTCCACGGTCCTGCCGTCATTGATATGAAGGGCCTCTCCGCCATGAAGCACAAGAAGCAGGGAAATGACCGCCGAAACTATGCGATGCAGCCATGGATTCATAACCATACACCTCCCGGAAAGCACATGGGCGCAAGCAGAAAGAGACTGCAGATCAACAGCCCCGCTAAAGAAAGTCTGGTCCGGTCCTCTTCCTTAAATCTGGCCGCGAAGAGAAGCAGGGCGCCAAGCCCTGCTGGCAGAAGGGCCGTGCTGAAGAACCCGCAGAAGGCAGTAAAGAGCGCTGCGCCAAAGAGAACAGGACGAAGGAGCCGCTCGGAAAAGGGCATAGGCCGCTTCGCCTGCAGGACGGCGCAGAGAGCTGCCCCAAGAAGAGCAGCCCACAGGCAGGTATTCAGATGATCGTCTCCGGCAGCGTAGATGTAGCTTCCCGCGGCAAGGAAAAGGGCCCCCACCAGGGCAGCTGCCCGCCCGAAAGCATTCCTGAAGACCAGCGAGGCCGCCTGGGCCGTAATAAAGACAGCGGCAAAGCTCTCCGAAAAGCCGGGGCTGAAACTGACGCCGGTCCAGGAAACGGCCAGCACAGCCGCAGACAGCAGCAAAAGAAGTGTTTTCTGTAAATGATTCATCATTCAAAGTTTCCGGTATAAAACAGTCCTGTGTTTCAGGCAGTTCAGAAGATCTTCTGCAGGAAGTTGTACAGGGACAGGTGCCAGTGCCCGATGGAATGATATCGCATGGGGAAGATGTCGAAGCTGGTGTTGACGCCCTCCTTAAGGCGCGGCACATTTTCGCAGAGCATGCGGTAGCCGGGGACCATGTAGGGCGTTGCAAAATCAAAATTGCCGGTGGTGGCGTAGACGTAGTGGATCGTAAGATCCTTCTCTTCTTCAGACTGGATGGTCTCCAGGATATGTTCCCTGGTGGTACGGAAGGAGCTGAAGAGGCCGAACCAGGAAAAGTAGTCCAGACTGCCGCAGAGGACGGAATTGGCCGTGGTAACGGCGCCGCGGGAAAGGCCGGCAAAGGCCCGGTGGTCCCGGGATGCGGCAAAGCCCGCATCGTCGGCCGTCTCTGCCCAGGTGGAATACCTGGATTCCGCTGCGGGCATCAGGTCATTCCTGAGCTCCTCACGGAAGGAAAAGGTCAGGGCGTCCAGGCCGTCCATGCAGTCGTCCTCCACATAGAAGGTGGGGGTCACCACGATCAGAGGATCGATCTCGCCCAGGGCGATCATGTTATCCAGCATGGTCTTGTTATAGGCATGGGTCTGAAGCCAGTAATTCTCGTCGTCGCCCGTACCGTGCATCAGGTAGAGGATGTTGTAGTTTTTGTCAGGATCATAGCCATAGGGCAGATAGACCAAGGCCCGCTTTTCCACGCTCCGTCCGTCCGTGGCATAGGCTTTCGTCTCATAGACCAGCTCCTCCAGGGTCCCGGCCTCCGAGGTCTCCCCGGTATCGAACTTTGCCGGAACGGCCCACAGCATCCTTTTTGCATGGCCCTCCCAGGCTCTGTCCCGGTCCGCATTGCTCTTCCATAAAATGCCGGTACAGGCGGCAATGACCAGGACCAGAGCAAGGGGGACCCAGGGGATCCCTGAGGGCCTTACTTTCTTCAGAATCATCCAGGCCGTTCCCAGAAGGGTCCACGCCGCGGCAATGACAGCCTGAATGACGAAATACGAACCGAAGTGCGTGGTCTCGCCGTAATTCAGAAAGCTGTTCAGCACAAAGCCGCCGGCTGCCACGGCCGCCAGGAGGAAAGGCATTCTTCCCTTCCAGGCAGACCAGGCAAAAAGCAGCATCAGGACCTCCAGGGTAAGGGCCGTAAGAGCCATTGAGGCCAGGGAAAGGCCCAGGTATTTCCATACCTGTACAGCGGCAAGAAGACACAGGGCAAGAAAAACCGTAAGGCCGATCCTGTCAAAAATGATAAAGTCCTTTTTCTCTTTCATCTGAAACACCTCGATGAAGCATATCCGGGAAAGGGCATGGGCAGGCAGCATAAGGTCCCCGCTTTTCCCGGCATCTGAAAAAGCGGCGGCAGCCAAACGCCGCCGCCGCTTTACGGAAACAGTTTAAGATTATTTTCCGGTGACACCCGCAAAGGAGGCCACAACGGAGATCAGCCAGGCGATGCCGGCGGCCACTGCATAGGTGATGAATCCGGAAAGGTTGGTCTGGGGATTCAGGCCGGCGAATACCAGGCCCATCTCATTGACCATAGGTGCAATGGAAATACCCAGTGCCGCCATAAGAAGAACGGCGTGGGCGCAGAGCAGCAGGTTCGGGATCTCCTTACCCATGACCCTTGCCAGGATCAGGGAAAGAGCGCCGGCAGCTGCGGCAGCGATCAGGACCATATAGGTCCTGTCGTCCTTCATCAGAGCGGATTTGTACAGGACGGCGCACACGACGGAAAGGACCGTGGAGGCTGCAGCGAGGACAAAGCCGAAAGTGATCTTTTTGTTATTGTTCATTGTTCAGCCCTCCTTTACTTAGTCTTCTTTTTTGCGAAGAGCAGAAGACAGGTACCAGGCAAATGCCAGAAGTGCCAGGATGCCGCTGCCCCAGTTGACGCCGGTCAGAGTCTTCTCCCACCAGGGATGAACACGGACAACGCGGGTATCGGTGGTGACGCCGTTCATGGTGTTGGAATTGGCGAAGGTGTAAAGATCGTACTTCAGCATCTTCTTCAGTTCCTGCTGGAAGACGGTATCCTTCTGGATCAGCTTCATGTTGTCGGCGGAATTGGGATCGCCGATGATGGAAGAATCGTAGGCGTTCTCTGTCAGGCATCCGCCGCCGCCAGCGAAGGTAACGTCACGCCAGTTCATGTACTCGGCGCCGTTGATCATATCGGTGACCACATAACCGGTGTAGCCCCACTCATCACGGAGAATACCGGTCAGAAGGCCGCGGTGCGCGCCTGCATAGACACAGCCCAGACGGTTGAAGGCAGTCATAACGCCCTGTGCATAGTTGCCTTCCATGCATCCCTGGAAGCCCCTGAGTTCGATTTCACGGGCGCCCTGCTCGGATACGAAGGTGGCAGTACCGGACCGGTTGGCTTCCTGATGGTTCAGAGCAAAGTGCTTGGGCTCCATCATCAGGCCCTTGGACTTGCCGCCCTTGCAGGCTGCGACGCCCAGGATGTTGGTCAGCATGGAGTCTTCGGAATAGTACTCATGGTTTCTGGAGCAGTAGGTCGCACGGTGGTTGTTCAGGCCGGGTCCGAAGATGGAGCAGGCATTGGACCACAGAGAGTCTTCGCCGAAGAGCTCGCCTTCGCGCTCTACCAGATCCACGTTGAAGGTGGCGGCGACCACCGGCTCGGTGGGCATGGTGGGCATCTGCCAGTTGGCGTATTCGCTGTCGGGACCTACATAGGTAGGCTCGTCGGATTCGGATTCTGTCCAGTTGGCGGTGTAGCCGGGCACCTGGTCAGATACGAAGCCCACAGGGCCGTCGTATGCGGTGACCATGTGCAGGCCGATGGAGTTGAGGGGCTCAAAGTTGCCGCCGGCACCCTTCATGAAGGCGACCGCCTCGTCCAGGGTGACGTTCTCGATGAGGGTATCCCACATGGGATCGTCGAAGGCGACGGTTCCCTGATAGTTGCCGTTGTCATCCAGAAGGACCATGTCGATCAGGCGCATGCCGTTGCCGGCGTCCCAGGTCTCGCCTTCGCCGTTCTCGGTCAGCTCATAGACCTGGTTCTTCAGGTTCTTCAGCATGTCTTCGCTGGGAGAAATGCCCCATACGGGATCCCAGCCCTTGCTCCAGTCGCTTCGGGTGATGAATTCCACGCCGCGCTCGGGCAGGAGCTTGCGGATATCGCCGTCCTGCAGCTGGTTCTGCACGCCTGCGGAATAGGTCTCGATATCCTTTTCTCCGACAGAGACCATCTTGGCGTTGTCAGCGCTTATCACTTCGTCTTCGTTGATCTTTACCAGCTTCTCGTCGCTGCCCAGCTTGGCTGCCAGAACGTTGTTCAGAGCTTCGTGGGCACCGTTGCCGATGGAGAAGTAGTAGTCGCCTGCATCCAGGATCCATGCGCCCTGGGTTCCGTCTGCCTTGACGGCGGTCTCATCATAGGAAGCTACATACTTGGCGTCGAAGTCCACTGTCACGGTCTCGCTGGCGCCGGCTTCCAGAGTGGAAGTCTTTGCAAAGCCCACCAGCTGGATGGCAGCCTTCTCCACGCCGCCCTGGATATAGGGAGCCTGGGCGTAGAGCTGTACCACGCTCTTGCCGGGAACGGAACCTGTGTTGGTTACGGTCACAACAGCCTTGCTCTGGCCGCCGATGTTGAATTCAACGCTGTCAAGCTTCTGTTCAAAGCTGGTGTAGGACATGCCGTAGCCGAAGGGATAGGCCACTTCGGAGGCATAATCCCATGCTCCGTTGGAAGCGAAGACGCCTGCTGCGCCGTCCGCATTGCCCTGTCCGAGAACAGCGTCCTCATAACGGGTCTCATAGTACTTGTAGCCTACATAGATGCCTTCGGTCTCGATGATGTACCAGTTGCCCTTGTCGTTGCCGGGATCGATTGTACCGTCGGCAACGTCAAAGAAGAACAGGCCGAAGTTCTGCATGGACGGAGCGGAAACGGAATTGACCGCATAGGTGTCGGAAATGTGGCCGGAAGGGTTCACAGCACCGGTCAGCACGTCCGCAACGCCGCGGAAGCCGTAGGCGCCGGGAAGGCCTGCCCATACGATGGCGGAAATGGCCGGGTCGTTCTTGAGCTCTGCGATCTCCATGGTAACGTCGGAGTTCAGGACAACGATGACCTTGCCGTTGGAATTGGCCTTGGCCAGTTCGATCATGGCTTTCTCGTTATCGGACAGGGCCATGGGACGCTCAAAGTTGTCGCCGTTGGGATCCTTCATGGTGGAGACAGCGTAGTCGGAAGCCTCCGAGCTGTCACGGGAAAGGAATACCACTGCGGCGGTGTCCTTTGCGGCGTCCAGAGCTTCCTGGGTGTAGAAGCTGGCGGGCGGCTCGCCGATCATGTAGCTGTCGGCCGTCTCAAACATGGGCCAGAATACAGGGATCAGAGAGTGGCCGGGAACCTCCTGTCCGAAGAATGCTGCCTTGCGGCGGTAGGCATCCGCAGCAGAGCTATTGTAGAGATTCAGCAGCTCTTCGTTCAGAGAAACGCCGTTCTCCTTCAGGGCGTCGATAAGGGTGACG
>ODAI014667236.1_pt1 | contig 20894 bp, 20 predicted proteins | sample 1539321 | NCBI WGS metagenome assembly ODAI01 (sample SAMN02144231, study PRJEB22623) | gut metagenome | biome: sheep rumen | host: Ovis aries | place: New Zealand
CGTCCCTATGAGGAGAGGGACACGTCCCTAAGGCGAGAGGGACGCGTCCCTAAAATCCACGTGAGGATTTGGCAAAATCCACGTGAGGATTTGGCAAAATCCACAGCAGGATTTGGGCAAATCCTCTGCAGGATTTTTCAGGGTTTTGCAAGTGGTTAGAAAACAAAAAGACTGACAACAGAGAGCAGTCGTAATTTAATAACCAGTCAACTATATCTAGTCGTCAGACAGAAAACTGACAACCTAAATCAGCGAACTACATAGCCTGCGATTATACATCTCAAGCACTTGTCCAAATCAACGTGTTGGGTTATCTAACTAAACGCGTTGGGTTTTGAGGGCTGACGGGAGTGCTTCCCCAAACAACTGTTGGGCAGCAGCATTTTCCGTGCTGTGAGGCGATGGGAGGTCCGTGAAGCGAGAAATTATTCGGCGACTGGGCAATAAAAGCAGAGGCTGGCTCGTTCTTAAAGAAAGACGAACAAAAAACATCATTACTAACCATGAAAATGAGATTTTCCACTATTCTTACGGAGAGAATGATTCGGCGAGCAACCTTGATTCTGACGGCTGCGGTGCTGACGACGCTGACGGCTTGCCGAAACAACGAGACACACCGCACGCATCTGACGCAGACGGAGATGGACTCCTACGGCAAGGCAATTGCCGGTCAGTATGAGGGCTCCTACATTATCCTGTGGTCGAACAGCACCATGCCTTGGCACGAGACGGAGGACGGACGCAAGACGAGAGAGAATGTACGGGAAACGGTGGAGAATGTGAGCATCACCGTGACGGACAACACGTTGAGAAGCATTGCTTTCCACAAGTTCCCCATCCGTTTGCTGAGCAACATCATTGAAGACGACGAGGCCCTGAAGGAAGCGCTTGCCGAGGTGCCGGACATGGACCTGACAGCTCGCTATGGCTGGGCTCTCTACACGGACGAAGTGTCGCCCATCTGGGGCATGCATGACATGATGACGCCGCTGACGCTGACCTACGGCGGACAGGAACATACCATCATCCTGAAGTTCAAGAATGACGTGACGCAGATACTCGACAGGACGAAGCTGGAAGGCAGTATGTGCTTCCGTCAGGTGAGTACCCTTCAGCTCAGCTTCGACGAGCTCCATGTGGACGGAGAACTGGTGCTGAAGGACGACTCGTGGGAGGCAAACGGCGGCGACCTGCTGGTTGTCTTCAGGATGAAGCAATAAGGGTATCAGACACGATGCGTCGCAATGGCAGACACGATGTGTCGTGTCTTATTGTATCACCTTTTGTCATTGTTTTTGAGCAACGTCGTTTCTCATGTCAAGAAAAAGCCGTATCTTTGCAGCACTATGAAGAGACATTCCCTCCTTCGCTACGGCACGCTGGCCTCGGCCATGCTGTCCGTTGTTCCCACTCTTGCCAAGGACAAGAAGGGGAACGTGGCTGTCGATAAGCGCGAACAGCCGAATGTGATTTTCATTTATGCCGACGACCTCGGCTATGGCGACTTGGAGTGCTTTGGTGCTACAAGGGTGAAGACGCCGAACGTCAATGCGTTGGCAAAGAGCGGCATACGCTTTACGAATGTTCACGCGATTGCTGCCACGAGTACGCCTTCCAGATACGGCCTCTTGACTGGCGAGTATGCTTTCCGCCACCAAGGAACTGATATTGCACGAGGCAATGCGGGGATGATTATCCGACCTGAGCAGTTCACGATAGCCGATGCGTTCAAGAACGCGGGCTATGCTACGGCAGCCATCGGCAAGTGGCACCTGGGCTTGGGCGACAAGGACGGCGAGCAGGACTGGAACGCGCAACTGCCTATGCACCTGGGCGATATCGGGTTCGACTACCACTACATCATGGCTGCGACGGCTGACCGCACGCCCTGTGTCTTCATCGAGCAAGGACATGTTGCCAACTACGACGAGACGGCTCCGATACTGGTCAGCTATGAAGAGAACTTCCCTGGCGAGCCGACGGGCAAGGACAACCCTGAGCTCCTCTACAACCTGAAAGCCAGTCACGGCCACAATCAGAGCATCGTGAACGGCATTGGTCGCATCGGCTACATGAAGGGCGGCGGCAAGGCACTCTGGAAGGACGAGAACATTGCCGACAGCATAGCAGCTCATGCGCTTGGCTTCATCCGCAAACATCAGCAAGAGCCTTTCTTTATATATCTGGCTACCAATGATGTACACGTGCCGCGCTTCCCTCATGAGCGCTTCAGGGGAAAGAACCCGATGGGCTTCCGCGGCGACGCCATCGCACAGTTCGATTGGACGGTGGGGCAGGTTGTCAGCGAGTTGGAACGCTTGGGCCTCAGGAAGAACACCCTTATCATCCTGAGCAGCGACAATGGTCCGGTGGTGGATGACGGCTATCAGGACCGTGCAGTCGAACTGCTTGGCGACCACAAGCCTGCTGGTCCGTATCGTGCAGGAAAGTATAGCACCTTCGAAGGCGGCACGATTGTTCCGGCGATTGTCTCTTGGCCGAAGCGGGTCGAGGCAGGCGGGGAGTCGGATGCCCTCGTGTCGCAAATTGACTGGCTGGCTTCGCTCTCAGCCCTCGTGGGTGCTCGCATTCCCAAAGGCGGGGCGATAGACAGCGAGAACCGGCTCGGCACTTTGCTTGGCGAGAACAAGGAAGACCGTCCGTATGTGCTGGAGCAGGCTGCCAACCATACACTCTCGGTTCGAACAAAAGCGTGGAAATACATTCCGCCCAGCCAGGGGCCAGCCATCATCTCCGGTCCGAACATGGAGAGCGGATACAGTCGTGAGCCTCAACTCTACGACATGCGTCAGCCCTTCGAACAGGAGAACCTCGCCCTCAAGCAACCGCAAGTGGTGTTCGAGATGCAGTCGTACATCGAAAAGGAACGTACGAAAGGCTCCAGTTACAAGTCGCCTATCTCAAAATAAGAAGACCCCCCTACCCCCTTAAGGGGGAGAATATGAAACCAAAACGCCATAAAAGCCTTTAGATTAAACATTATGAATCGCTCTAAAATCCTTGCCTTGTGTTTGCTTGTGGCAGTTTGCTTCGGCTCTGCCGACGACGTGCTGGCAAAGGGGAAGAAGCGTCGCGCGTGTATTGAATTCTCGAAGAAAGAGCTGGAAAAGGCGCTGAAACGTGAACGCGAGGGCTGGCAGCTGGTGTGGCACGACGAGTTCGACGGCAAGTCGCTCTCCGACGCATGGACGCGCATCCCTCGCTTCAAGAACCCGTCCGAGTGGGATAAGTTCATGAGCAGCGACGACAGGCTCTACAAGGTGAAAGGCGGCGTGCTCACGCTCTACGGCCTGGTGAACGACTTCCTGCCTGAAGACACGGCCCACTTCCTGACTGGCGGCGTCTATACTAAAGGCAAGGTTTACTTCCAGCGGGGCAGAGTTGATGTCCGCCTGAAGACAGACGATGCCTCGGGAGCCTGGCCAGCTGCTTGGCTGCTGCCCGACGGGCGATGGCCTCACGATGGGGAAATCGACATCATGGAAAGGTTGAACTACGATGACTACGCGCATCAGACGATTCATTCGGCCATTACCGAGTACGACCACGAAAAGCGGAAGACTCAGAACTGGCACTACACGGCACCCATCCGAAAGGGTGATTGGAACGTCTATAGCGTGGTGCTCACAGAGGATAGTGTCAGTTTCCTCATCAACGACAAGTTGACATTCACCTATCACAAAGAGCCAGAGCACGGACCTGGACAGTTTCCGTATGACAGGCCGATGTACCTCTTGCTTGATATGCAGCTGGGAGGCGACTGGGTAGGCCCTATCAATCCGAAGGAACTGCCGTACCGCTACCAGATAGACTACGTGCGCTTTTACAAAATGAAGAACGAAAAATGAAGAATGAAGAATGGAAGAAGCTGATTGCTTCGCTGGCGATGTTGCTGGTATGGGCGGGTTGCTTTGCCCAACAAAGCCCGACGGCAAAGCGGATGGCGCAGCAGGGACTGGTCGATATTCTGTCCGTCGATAGCACGATTCAAGTAAGTCTGATGTACAGCCGGCCCGACAACTTCACCGGCAAGGTGCTCTACACCGACCTTCGCGAAGCATATCTTCACCCAAAGGCTGCTACCGCACTGGCAAAGGCTCAACAGGCCCTGAAGAAACTCAGGCCGGAACTGAGCCTGAAGATCTATGATGCAACGCGTCCGATGAGCGTTCAGCAGAAGATGTGGAACGTAGTGGCCGGCACAAAGAAGGCCATTTACGTGAGCAACCCTCGCAATGGCGGCGGCATGCACAACTATGGTCTCGCCGTCGATATCACGCTTTGCAAGGCTGCCACAGGCGACACCCTCGACATGGGCACACAGGTGGATTTCCTTGGTCCCTACGCTCATATCGACGACGAAGCCGGCCTCGTTGCCAAGCACATCATTACCTCCGAAGCAAAGAAGAACAGAGAATTGCTCCGCAAGGTAATGAAAGAAGCCGGATTCATTCCATTAAAGACAGAGTGGTGGCACTTCAACCTCGTCTCTCGAGCCGAGGCTAAAGCACATTATAAAGCCATTAAGTAAGAGCCGGACAGGCGTTCTAAAGATCCCTTAGAGCGTCACCTCTTCCTGTGGTTTGATGTCCTCGATCTGCAGCTGCACTTCGCCTCGCTTGTGGCTGTTCTCCTCGATGTGATAGACAATATCGAAGGCGCGCTTAGTCTTTATGTAGCGAGCCTGCGAACTCTGGCCAAAAGCAATGCCATTCATCACGTTGCTGCTCTTGGAATCCACAAGTTCCAGTTTGATGTGCTCCTGGTCGCGACCCACCACCTTACTGGTGCCGTAGTCATAGACCTGACGGGTGCAGAAGAGGGGCTTTGGGTTGTCGGGACCATAAGGTGCAAAGCGCTTGAGGTTAGAGACAATGCGACGGTTGATTTCGCGGAAGTCAACCTCTGCATCGATGCGGAGGATGGCATTCACCTGCTCAGGCTGTATGTTCTCCTGGACATATTGTTCGAACCTTCTGCGGAACTCGGGAATGTTCTGCGCCGGCATGCTTAAGCCCGCGGCATACGTGTGTCCGCCAAAGTTCTCGAGGAGGTCGGCACAACTCTCTATGGCCTTATAGACATCAAACCCCGGTACGCTTCGTGCCGAGCCAGTCGCCATTCCGTCGTCATTGCAGGTGAGGACAACGCTGGGCTTGTAGAAGACTTCCGTCAGACGCGAGGCCACGATGCCGATAATGCCGCGATGCCATTCCTCATTGAACAGGACGATGGACTTGTGTTCGTGCCGATGTTCCAGCGTCTTGACGATGCGGTTCGCTTCTTCCGTCATCGACTTATCCAAGTCCTTACGCTGCTCGTTGTACTCGTTTATTTGCTCTGCCAGCTTCCCCGCTGCCTGCTGATCCTTCTCAATGAGGAGGGCCACAGCTTCATTGCCGGTCTGCATACGTCCGGAGGCATTGATGCGAGGTCCAATCTTAAAGATGATGTCACCAAGGGATATCTCCTTGTTGGTCAGTCCACATATCTCCATCAAGGCCTTCACGCCTATGCTTGGGGAACTGTTAAGCTGTCGCAAACCATGATAAGCCAGTATGCGATTCTCGCCCATGATGGGTACGAGGTCAGCCGCAATACTGATGGCACACAGGTCGAGCAGTGGGATGAGGCTTGAGAACTCTATGCCGTTGTTGATGGCAAAAGCCTGAATCAGTTTGAATCCTACGCCACAGCCACACAGGTGCTCGTAGGGATAGGTATTATCAAAGCGCTTGGCATTGAGAATGGCCACAGCTGGTGGCAATTCTTCGCCAGGCACATGATGGTCACAGATAATGAAGTCGATGCCTTTTTCCTTGGCATAGGCGACTTCTTCGATAGCCTTGATGCCGCAATCCAGCACGATGACAAGACCGACGCCCGTCTCCTGGGCATAGTCCACACCCTTGCGGGAGACACCATACCCATCTTCGTTTCGGTCGGGGATGTAGTAGTCGATGTTGCTATAGAACTGCTGGAGGAAGCGATAAACTAAGGCTACGGCAGTACATCCGTCCACATCGTAGTCACCATAGACGAGGATGCGTTCCTTGCGCCCAAGTGCTTCGTTGAGACGGTTCACAGCCTTCTGCATATCCTGAAACAGGAAGGGGTCGTGCAGGTCGGTGAGCTGAGGACGGAAGAACTTACGTGCCTCCTGCACACTGTCTATGCCGCGGGCAATCAATACCCGTGCCAGAACAGGGTTTATCTTCAGCTCCTCTGCCATTTCCCCCGCAAGCTTCAGCTGTGCGTCGGAAGGCGGATTATAACTCCACTCGTAGTTCATCGTAAAAAGAGACGAGATGGAGCTTACTTGATATACTCTGAGAAATCGGTCAGATGCATGTCGCCCTTGCGCAGGAAGGTGTCGTGCATGGCGAAGGCTGCAGAGAGCTCGTGATGGGTGTGACCGCCACGTTTCTCTGCGTACTTGAGGTAATCCTGCAGCATGGGACGGTAGTCGGGATGAGCCACCTTGATGAGTTCCTGTGCCTTCTGCATGTCGCTCTTATGACGAAGGTCGGCCACACCGTACTCCGTTATGACGGCATCGATGTAGTGGTTGGTATGATCGATATGACTGGCGAAGGGAACGATGCTTGAGATTGCGCCGCCCTTGGTTGTGGAGCCGCAAGTGAAGATGGTCAGATAAGCGTTGGCTGCAAAGTCTGCCGAGCCGCCGATGCCGTTCATCATCTTTGTGCCGCATATCTTGGTACTGTTCACGTGGCCATAGAGGTCGCACTCGATGGCTGTGTTGAGTGCGCAGACACCCAGACGGGCAATGACTTCGGGGCAGTTGCTTATCTCTGAGGGACGCAACACGAGCTTGTCCTTGAAGAAGTCTATATTGTCGTAGATGTCGAGGAGGCACTCGTTGGTGACCGTCAGAGAGCAGGCCGATGCCGAGAGCACGCGACCTTGTTTCATCAGGCCTACGGGAGCGTCCTGCAACACTTCTGTGTAGATGTTGAAGTTAGGCACTTCGGGGCACTGTCCGAGGGCGCCCAGAACGGCATTTGCACCGCTGCCTACACCGCTCTGCAGGTTGAGGAAGGACTTCGGGATGAGGCCTTTCTTGAGGTTGAGCAGCAGGAAGTCTGCCACGTTCTGACCTATCTGAGTGGTGATGGGGTCTGGGTCCTTGAAGCTGCGAGCCTCGTCGGGAACATTACATTCCACTACGCCAACGATGCGGTCGGCGTCCACTTCGACGTAAGGCTTGCCGATGCGGTCGCTGGCCTTGGTAATCATGATGGGCGTGCGGAAGGGATGATCCTCTATTTCGTAAACGTCGTGAATACCCTTACTGTTGGGGCTGTGGAACGCATTGAGCTCCACGATGATGCCTTCCGTAGCGAGGCGACACACGGTGGGGCTGATGCCGCCGGCTGCCGTGAGGTAGATGCGGGCTTTGTTGCCCACCTTCTCCAGGGCGCAGGCCTCTATGATAGCCCAGTTCACCTGCCCGAGATATCCCTGACGAATCTGGGTTGCCATGTTCGAGAGGTTGAGGTCGGAGTAGTTCAGCGTGTTCTGGTTGACGTTCTTACGGAAGTCGGGATTGGTGGTGTAGGGTGCTCGGAAGTCGATGGCCATCGCGTTCGAGAGGTCACCATCGCAACTCTGTCCGGTGCTGGCACCTGTGAAGACACTGATTTTAAAGGGTCGTCCGGCTTCATGTTCTGCTACTGCTTTCTTGGCAATCTCTGCCGGAGTACACTTTGCGACGCCTGCTGGTGTGAAACCACTCAGGCCGATAGTTTGTCCATTTTGGACAAGGGCTGCTGCTTCTGCAGCGGTAATTCTATTGAAATCCATGATGTGTTTGTTTATATTTTGCGGGCAAAGGTACAAAAAAAAACGGAGAAAAGTACCCTTTATAAACCTTTTTAACACACATCAAAGGTGTTTTGTCAAAGATGAGGCTCTTTTTGGAAGAAAGTACGATAGTTTTCGGCCATCAAGGAGCACAAATTCGTCAGGTCGAGGCCTCTTTTTTGTGCCACATTATTATATATTTTCTTGATTGATGACTCTGTGTCGGCATCTGTCTCAAGCATAAGGCGTTCCGCTGGACAGAGCAGCAAACTCTCCTCATTATGCTGGGGGCCCAAGCTGACGTAGAAGCCTGCATCGACGAGCGAACGCAGTTGCTGGGGCTTGCCACGAAAGCCGTGGAGCATCCAGGACTGCTTGGGGTTCAGAGACTTACGCAAGTGGAGCAGGCGTTCGATGGCGCGGACGCAATGGATGATGAGCGGCTTACCGAACTCTTCGCTTAGGCTGACTTGTCGGACGAACACTTCTTCCTGCACCGACATCGACGGTCCCTTCAATGCGTCGAGGCCACATTCCCCGATGGCCAACTTGGCCGAAAGGTCGGGGACAGACTGCTTCTGGTCCGCCCTCCACGGGTGGATGCCCCACGTGTCGCGCCCGTCAACGACGGCTACGACGTCCTGCTCGGCAGGAACCTGATGCGTATGGAAATCGATGTAGGTCATAGTCTGTTTTATTCCCCTATAGGGCGTTGCTTATTCCCCTATAGGGCGTTGGTCATTCCCCTATAGGGCGTTGCTTACTCCCCTATAGGGCGTTGAATCACCCTGCCTACGGCACCGGATCATATCCGCTTCCGCCCCAGGGATGGCAGCGCAGCAGACGCTTCACGGCAAGCCACAGTCCCTTGAAAGGTCCGTATTTCCGCAAGGCCTCCACTGCATATTGGCTGCAGGTGGGCGTGTAGCGGCACGACGGAGGCGTCAGCGGAGAGATGAACCGCTGGTACAGACGAACGAACATGATGAGCAACCACGTCAGCAAGTCCGTCGCTTTACGAATCGGCCGAAACACTTTCATGGATACGTTGCAACAGGGTTTGCATCTTCTGGAACACCTTCTCGGTGGGCAACTGCTCGTCGCTGGTCCACAGGAAGGCTATGTCGAGACCACCCGTCAGAGGCTGGAGCAGCTCTTTCTGCAGGCGATAGGCTTCGCGAAGCTGGCGCTTGACGCGGTTCCTCTTCACCGCCCGCTTGAAGTAGCGCTTGCTGACAGAGACCATGACGCGCACTACTCCCACTTCGTTGGGCATATAGACCGCACGAATGGGAAAGGCAGAGACCGACTGATGGCCACCGCCGAAAAGCTCCTCCAAAGCCTTCCGGCTGCAGAGGCGCTCCTCTTTAGGAAGCGTGTGAAGGGCTAAATCAGCCATTTACCTTGCGCAGATGGTCGTCGATGGCAGAGGAAATGCTGGGATACTGAGGAGAGGGAGCTTCGATGTCGAGGCGCAGACCGGCATCACGAACAGCCTTGGCCGTAGTGGGACCGAGTGTGCCGATGACGATATCGCCCTGCTCGAAGTTCGGGAAGTTCTTCTTCAACGACTGCACACCGCTGGGACTGAAGAAGATCAGCATATCATAGTCGAACGGCTCACCCTCGGCAAAGTCATTGCTGACCGTGCGATACATGATGGCATCCGAATGCTTGATGTTCTTGCTGTCCAGCATTTGGCCAAAGACAGGATTGTGTACGTCGCTCAACGGGATAAAGTAGCGCTCCGCCTTGTGCTTCGCCATCAAAGGAACCAAATCGTCAACCTTACCGGTCGTCCCGAAGAAGATCTTGCGCTTGCGGTACTGGACATACTTCTGGATGTACTGCGCTACAGTCTCAGTGATGCAGAAGTACTTCATGTCCTCAGGAATAGGGATGCGCATCTCCTTGGCAAGCAAGAAGAAATTGTCAATGGAGAGACGCGATGTAAACACGACAGCGGTGTGCTCCAGAATGGATATCTTCTGCGCACGGAACTCCTTTGGAGTGAGCGGCTCAACCTTGATGAAAGGACGAAATACTATTTCAACATTATGACGCTTCGCAATGTCATAGTAAGGCGAATTAGCCGACGTCGGTTCCGGCTGCGAGATAAGTATCTTCTTAATCATCGTTTGTCGTATTTTTTCTGCTATATTTTTATCACCGAGAGATAGTCCGCATAAGTCAAAACCTGCTGTAAGACAAGCAACGGTATCAATTCGAGTGTGCAAAAGTACACAATTAAATGCAAAGTGCCATACATTTTCGGGAAAAATATCTGATATGTCTTAAAAAGGAGCAATAACTTGACAAAAAGAACAAGACACAGCGACGAAATCAACACCTCTTCGTGAGGAACAGGCATATATACCACTGCCATCGCCAAGACAAGCACAAGCAGCGCCTCAACCACATAGATGAAAGTGTAAGCCCTGTTCATTGTAAAGATTTTTTCTTTACGGAAGAACACCCAATTCACAAAGCTGCTCATCATTCGCTTCAGCAGGAAATAGACTATCCAAAGCAGAAGGATGGCACCGAAAAGGATGTAGGGCGTCTCCTGGAACGGGTAGTAATCGACCGCATACTGCGTGTAGGTGAAGGTCACCATCGTAGCCGAAAGCGACAGCAAGGCTACAGCGACAAGTCGGGTTGAGTAGCGAAGCGGATCGTCCACAAGAGGTTCGTCCTTCTTCCCGGGTATAGGAAAGAACACGCCACTCAGCGTCTCCTTGAACTTCTTGCTGAGACGCGACACAAGGCTGGCTGCAAGAATCAGGCACAAAAGCAGCAGCAATCCGCTCCAACCCTCGTGACGAATGCGAAACGGCGTAGAGGTTGCAGCAAAGCCCCAAGGTCTGTAGGGCACTTCTGCGTGCAACACACTGTCGCCCTTCACGAGGCCTCCGTCATCGTAGGGTATCAGGCGCTCCGCTATCGTGTCCTGCAAGACCAGAGAATCTGCGTCTTCCAAGACAAGGGAGTCAGCCAAACTGAGCGTATCTACTTCGTTCATATCTTAGCGAAACGACGTATGCTTGTGTCCCACAAAGGTGTTTCCAGAGCCATCCTCAATGCTTCCTCGGGTGTCGGAGCCACCTTCCAGATGTCGGCATGCACTGGGCGCATGAAGTTTTCCGTGATGGCCTGGTGCAACGTATTCAGCAGGGAGTCGAAATACCCCTTAGTGTTGAGCAGGATGATGGGTTTCAGGTAGAGTCCCAACTGCTTCCACGTGATGAGTTCCATCAGTTCGGCAAAAGTGCCGCACCCGCCTGGAAGGAAGATTCCCGCATCGGTCATCTCCGCCATCTTTGCCTGTCGTTCGTGCATATCGGCAGTCTCGATGATCTGCGTCATACCGTTGTGACACCAACCCTCGCCTATCATAAAGGTAGGGATGACACCGATGGCTTTGCCACCCTTCTCGAGGCATCCATCGGCGCTCTCTGCCATGAGACCCATGTTGCCAGCACCGTTGACCAGAGTTATGCCTTTGTCGGCCATCAGATTCCCCAGTCGGCGAGCATCCTTGAAGTAGCACTCGTCTATCTGCGTGCTGCTGGCACAGTAAACGGCTATCTTTGTTTCTTTAGAATTCATAGTTCATAGTTCATAATTCATAGTTATAGGGCGAAGGCTGCCTTAATCTTTTCCACGTAATCCAGCTTTTCCCATGTGAAGAGTTCGACGGTTACCTCCTTCGTGTCTCTGTAGAGGGATTCGAAACGCTTTGTGACGATGCGTGGCTCGCGACCCATGTGTCCGTACGCTGCAGTCTCCTCGTAGATGGGATTGCGCAGCTTGAGTCGCTGCTCAATGGCATATGGGGTGAGTGAGAAGATGTCCTTTATCTTCTCGGCAATCTCGCCGTCTGTCATGTTGACATGGCTTTTGCCGTAGGTATCGACGTAGATGCTGACGGGTTCTGCCACGCCGATGGCATAGCTGAGCTGCACGAGCATCTCGTCAGCAACACCGGCTGCCACCATATTCTTTGCAATGTGACGGGCGGCGTAGGCTGCCGAGCGATCGACTTTGGAAGGGTCTTTGCCACTGAAAGCACCGCCGCCATGAGCGCCCTTGCCACCATAAGTATCGACGATAATCTTCCGGCCCGTGAGACCTGTATCGCCGTGAGGACCGCCAATCACGAATTTGCCGGTCGGGTTGACGTAGTATTTGATGCGGTCATCAAAGAGGCTTCGTATCTTGCTGGAGCCTATTCCGGCAAGCATCCTTGGGATGAGGATTTGCTTCACATCGCTGGCGATGCGCTTCTGCATGGCTTCGTCGGTGTCGAACTCGTCGTGCTGCGTGCTGACCACAATGGTGTCAATGCGCTGGGGGATGCCTTCGTCGCTGTATTCAATAGTGACCTGACTCTTGGCATCTGGGCGGAGATAGGTCATCACCTTGCCTTCGCGACGTATTTCGGCAAGTGTCTGGAGCAGACGATGGGCGAGGTCGAGGCTCAGGGGCATGTAGTTGTCGGTCTCGTTCGTTGCGTAGCCGAACATCATGCCTTGGTCTCCGGCACCTTGTGAAGCACGGTCCGAGCGGTCCACACCTCGGTTGATGTCGGCACTTTGCTCGTGTATGGCAGAGAGGACACCGCAGCTGTTTCCCTCGAACATATACTCGCTCTTGGTGTATCCGATGCGGTTGATGACCTCGCGCGCAATACGCCCAAGGTCGACGTAGGCCTGTGTCTTGATTTCTCCGGCCAGGACGACTTGTCCGGTTGTTACGAGAGTTTCGCACGCCACCTTCGATTCGGGATCGAAGGCGAGCAGTTTGTCGAGAACAGCATCACTGATTTGGTCGGCCACTTTATCAGGATGGCCTTCGGAGACGGACTCCGATGTAAACAGATAACCCATAATAGAATTAATTTTTTAATATAATTAATAATGTATGGGGAAAGAAGTCGGGCACAAATGCACGAGGCGAAGCGGGTTCATCCTCCTTTTAGCATTTTTTACTGTGGTTGCAAGCAGCCCAAATCTATCCACATTTCTAAGTTTGCGGCTGCAAAGGTACGACAATTAATTCATAATTCATAATTCATAATTCATAATTTTGCGCAATGTGTGAAAAAGTTGTAACTTTGCAGCCATAACTATGATTTGTGACTTATGAATTATGACTTGGAGATAATGGCTCCTGTGGGGTCGCCGGAATGTTTGGCGGCGGCCATACGGGCGGGGGCTAACAGCATTTACTTCGGCATAGAGAACCTGAACATGCGCGCCCATTCGGCCAGCACGTTCAGCATCGACGACCTGCGCCGCATTGCTGAGGAGACGCACCGATTCGGTATCAAGAGTTACCTGACGGTCAACACCATCATCTATGGCGAGGACTTGGAGCTGATGCGCCGGATTATCGATGCGGCGCACGAGGCAGGCATCAGCGCGGTGATTGCCAGCGATGTGGCTGTGATGCTCTACTGCAGGGAGGTGGGCCAGGAGGTACACCTCAGCACGCAACTCAACATCAGCAACGTGGAGGCGCTCCGTTTCTATGCGCAGTTTGCCGACGTGGTGGTGCTGGCTCGCGAACTGAATATGGAGCAGGTGAAGGCTATTCACGAGGCCATCGAGGCTGAGAACATCTGCGGTCCCAGCGGCAAGCAGGTACGCATCGAGATGTTCTGCCACGGTGCTCTCTGCATGGCCATCAGCGGCAAGTGCTACTTGAGCCAGAGCAACTGGGGACGTTCCGCCAACCGAGGCGAATGCATGCAGTTGTGCCGCCGACGCTATACGGTCACCGACGTGGAGACGGGCACCGAACTCGACATCGAGAACAAGTACATCATGTCGCCCAAAGACCTCAAAACCATCCATTTCATCGATAAAATGATTGATGCAGGTGTTCGTGTCTTCAAGATAGAGGGACGTGCTCGCGGACCTGAATACGTCGATACAGTCGTGCGCTGTTATCGCGAAGCCATCGACACTTTGACGACTCCCGAAAAAGGTCGGGAGGCATTCCTCGGAAGGCTCGACGAGTGGGACGAACGTTTGGCACGCGTCTTCAATCGCGGTTTCTGGGACGGCTACTACCTGGGCAAGACCATCGCGGAATGGAACGATTGTCACGGCTCGAAAGCCACCGAGCGCAAGGTCTATTGCGGAAAGACGGTCAGGTACTACTCCAAGCTGCAAGTCGCCGAGTTCAAGATTGAGGCTTGCGAACTGAGTGTCGGTGACGAAATCCTCGTCACGGGACCGACCACGGGCGCCCTGCGAGCCACAGTCAGCGAGATACGCTACGACCTCCAGCCTGTCCAGACGGCTCAGCAAGGCTGGCACATCAGCATTCCCATCGAGACGAAAGTCCGCCGAGGCGACAAGCTTTTCCTCATCAGAAAAGCCGACTGACTCCAATCATCCCGAAGCGCTTTCCGACACATACTAATACCTTAACAAAAGAGTACTACCTCTTGGGGCAAAGAGCACTACCTCTTTGAGCAAAGAGTACTACCTCTTTGAGCAAAGAGCACTACCTCTTGGGGCAAAGAATACTAATACCTTCGCTGACGCGGCACGCCGCGTTTTTTCACCCCCCTCGCCGGACTTGCCCTTCCACTGTGCCGCTTTCCCACATCTTGTACAAGCACTTGTAAAACTTGTATTCCTTTCTCCCTTCGCTCATCTTGCTGTACCTTTGCCTTCGAATTCAAAAGTAAAGGACAGCCGGCTGTCTCATTTTCAAACCTATTAAACACTCACAGGAAATGAGACAAGAAACAAACGAAAACAAGATGGCAAGCCTCAACAACGATTGCCGTCTGCTCGTCATCAGCCACATGCCTCTGGCATACGCGATGGCATGGAGACTGAAAGACTGCGGCGTAAGCCTGGAAGACCTGCGGCAGGAAGGATGCCTCGGGCTGTGCGAGGCCGCCACGCGCTACAACGAACAACTCGGGTGCCGCTTCGCTACCTATGCCAGCTATTGGTGCAGGAAGATGATGCTCCGAGCCATTCATCGCACGCCGACAACCGACAGCCTGCAGGACGAGACCTACCGAGAACCTGACGAGGACGACGACATCCTCCGCATCGGCCTGCAAAGGTACATCGACGACGCACTGCAGCGCCTCACCCATCAGGAGCGGCAAGTCGTCAGGATGTACTACGGCATCGGATGCGAAAGCCTCAGCCTCAGGGAAATTGCCACTACGATGGGCATCAGCATCTCCAGAGCATCAACCCTCCATCAGCAAGCCATCCAAAGACTCAAAACAACACTGAAGAGGCGACCTTCGACAGGCGACCTCAACACCTGAACCCTTAACACAAAGCAGGGCTGCCAGACACATTTGGCAGCCCTGCTTGCTCCTCAAACCACCCCATTACGCCACTTTTCCTCGTCGAAAGTAAAAACTTTAAACACTAAACCCTCAACTTTAAACTTTATTTCGTACCTTTGCGATTGAACTGACAGACAAACATAGTGAACAAGAACGGGACAAAGAAGAAACACCACCTGATGAGGCTCCTGGCCAGGCTGCCTCTCGGAGTCTTGTATCTGCTGAGCGACCTCGCCTACCCCATCCTATATTATATAATAAGGTATAGGCGCCGACTCGTCCGCGAGAACCTCCGCAACTCCTTCCCCGAGAAGAGCGAGGAGGAAATCCTGAGCATAGAGAAGAAGTTCTACCGGAACCTCTGCGACGTCTTCATAGAAGCCTTCAAATGCCTCCACATCTCAGACCGGGAAATGCTCCGCCGCGTGGAAATCCTTAACTGCGAACTGCCTGAGAGAATCGCCTCCGAAGGAAAAAACGTCTTCATGCTCCTCGGCCACCTCGGCTGCTGGGAATGGTATCAGGAAGTCAGTGTACGATACAAAGCACCCAAGAAAACCTGCGAAATCTACAAGCAAATCGTGAGCCCCTACTTCGCCTCGCTCATGCACGAAATCCGCAGCCGCTGGAACACCACACAAATAGAAATGTCACAAACCGTCAGGACTCTGCTCCAATGGCATGCCAAAGGAGAACCCTTCCTCTGCGGCTTCATACAAGACCAACGCCCCGACAGGAAAGCGAAGGACAGCATCATGTTCCTCAACCAACAGACATGGTACATCCCTGGCGCAGAAGAAATAGCCAGAAAAGCCAATGCGGAACTCATCTATCTCGACGTCGAAAAAACATCCCGCGGACATTACAGACTCACCTTCCGCGAAATGATTCCCAACGAAGAAGAAGCCAACAGCCGCTATCCACTGTCGCAAAACTTCTGGCACAAAATGGAACAAACCATCCGACGCCAGCCCGAACTCTGGCTCTGGTCGCACAACAGGTGGCGTAGCAAAATAAGACAGAGATGAAAGCCGACCAACATTTCCCCATAGACGCTGTCGTCACCTGGGTAGACGGGAACGATCCTGTGCTGAATGCCAAGAGGGCCATATATGTCCGGCCCGAGGAAGCAGGCGCTAAGGATATAGCCGCCCCTACACGCTATGCCAACCGAGGGGAGATACACTGGTGCATACGTTCCATCAACAAGTTCATGCCTTGGGTTAACCGCATCTTCATCGTAACAGATGGCCAAGACCCTAAGGTAGAGAGCCGAATACCCGTAGAGATTATAGACCATAGCGTCATCTTCAGCGGATACGAGCAGTACCTGCCTACCTTCAACTCGCTGAGCATCGAGGCATTGCTCTGGAGAATTCCGGGCCTAAGCGAGCACTTCATCTACTTCAATGACGACCTGCTGGTCTGCCGCAGCATCAGTCCCGAAGTATTCTTCCCCAGTAAAGGGCATATCAACTGTCACGGGCATAAGGCCTCTCTCCGCCTGACCAAGGCCTGGTTCTCCCTTAAGCATCTTGTAGGCCGTTCCTGCCAGGTCAATCATATCCGGCAAATGATACATGCAGCCGAGATAACAGGCAATAAGCACATCTTCATCCGCCTCTCACATACACCCCACCCTTTGTTGCGAAGCACCTTGCAACAATTCTACGAGTCTCATCCTGACTATCTGGTACAGAACATACGCAACAAGTTCCGCAGCAAGGAGCATTTCCGCAGCGACGAACTGTGCTACATGCAGTTGTGGAATGAAGGAAGATTGCATCTCCGGCCCGTTCGCCCAGTGCTGATGCGGTATTATCACAGAAAGGGAATGATGCAGTTGGAATGGACATTGCGCAGGGTTACCAAGCCAGGCAGCACAGTCTGCTTTGCCTGCTTCTACGCACTGGATCAAGTAACGGACAAGATATTTGCTCGAATCACTCAGTTTGTTGAGGAGTTATTAGACGGCCAACGATAGTTTTAGGTTTTAGCCCTAAAGCACCTCACGGAATCTCTGCGGTAGCTCGACAACAATCTTCAATTCGAACATTGCAGGCTTGTTCAAGGCATAAGGGAGTCTGCACCAAGTCTGACAGATGCGGGCCAAACGAGTCCATCGGTCAAAGTCGTATGCTTTCTTCTCAGTAACATATCGGATGGTACGTCCACGCTTGTATATATGCTTCTTCCATCCCTGCGCCACACGGTCAGCATCGCCAAGCCTTTTATCCAGAATCTTCTTGTCGGCATAACCGAAATGGAACAAGTACAAATCTTTGGCTATATGAAAGTTATGTCCCTTAATACGATGGAAGCCACTGCCCCATTGGCAAGGCTTGGCAATAATGGAAGGCTTAGTGTATCGAGTGCCTATCTGCGCATAATGCCGCTGAACAAGAAATGGCTGCAACAGGGAAAGGTCACCCTCCTGACCCAACTTCTGGCCAAAGTCAAGTCCTAAGGGAGAAAGGCTGACATCAATATCCTGGACAGATAGATACGCTCTGAGGCCGCATCCCAACTTAGGGTCTGCCACAATGTACTCATCAGCATCAACGCCTATTACCAAGTCATATCCTTTGGCAAAGAGAGCGGCAGCCTGCTCTGAGAGGAACTTCAGTCGCTCTTTCTCTGCACTCACCACATGCGTGCCTATCTTAGGATGTACAAAGACATTGGTACCATGGCAGAAGTCGGCAATAGCCTGATCTTCCCCGTCATAATATATATATAGGTTCTCCCTACCTAATTCACGTCCGTAGTATTCTACCCACTTGTACAGGAAGAATTCATCGTTACGAACCATGGTAAGTGCAGCAATCTTCTTCAAATCTAACTCAATTTATGTACAAAGGTAGGGAAAAAACTGACAATACACAAATATTTGCATTCATTAAATGACTTTCTCTAAAAATTCACTACCTTTGCAGTAATAATTCCGCATAGAAAAATGGACAAAATAAAAAGATATATAGAATGCCATGTTCCTGTAACAACATGCACATTACGTTGTTCATATTGTTACATAACACAACATCGGCTATTCGGAGGTCCTTTGCCAGCATTCAGATACTCTCCCGAACATGTAAGAAAAGCATTATCAAAAGAAAGATTAGGAGGAGTCTGTCTTATCAATTTATGTGGAGCAGGAGAGACTTTGCTTGCAAAAGAAGTTGTTGAATACGCAAGAGCCTTTCTGGAAGAAGGGCATTACGTAATGATAGTTACAAACGGAACTATTTCCAAACGCTTTGATGATTTTGCTTCTTTCCCAGACCATCTGAAGAAACATCTGTTCTTTAAGTTCTCGTACCACTATTTGGAGTTCAAGCAGAGAGGACTGTTTGACGTCTTCTTTAATAATATTCGAAAAGTGAGAGATGCAGGATGTTCATTTACGCTTGAGCTCACTCCCTCCGATGACGCAATACCATATATAGACGAAATAAAGCAGCGAGCCATAGCGGAACTGGGAGCGCCCAATCATGTTACCATAGCGAGAGATGAGAGGACTAAAAACAGATTGCCCATGCTGACACAGCTGTCAAGGCAGGATTACATAGACACATGGAAGACATTCGACTCCGCACTCTTTGATTATAAATTAACCATCTTCGGACATAAGCGAAGAGAATTCTGCTATGCAGGTGATTGGTCGTTTTGCGTAAACTTGGCGACAGGTAAAATGAAGCAGTGCTACAGGACGTATTACCGAGCAGACATATTCAGGGACATCTCCGAGCCTATACCCTTCCGAGCAATAGGGAACTGTTGTAAGGAGCACCATTGTTACAACGGTCACTCCCTGATAGTCCTTGGAGACATACCATCGCAAATCACGCCTACATATGCACAGTTACGTAACAGGCAGAGTCTCGATGGCTCAGAGTGGCTCAGACCGGAGATGAAATCCTTCATGTCAACCAGTCTAAAGGAGAGCAACACAGAGTACACATTATGGAAGAAGATAAAAGCCAACCTGCGTAATCTCACCTATCATATCATATGAAAGCGAAGACAGAAGTCACATGTCAGAAGTTGAACCGTCTCGTCAGGCAGTCCCTCACGCCACTCATCCCGAGCGCTTACATACTCTTGGACCTGCCTTATTATAGCAATATAGGCGATAATCTGATATGGAGGGGCACGGAGGACTTCCTGAAAGGCATATCAAGCAAGTGTCTTGGCAGGCATAGCCAGAGGACCTTCCACTTCCGTCCGCTTCCAAAAGACAGTACAATCCTTCTACTTGGAGGAGGAAACTTTGGTGATATCTGGCGAAGCCATCAGGAATTCCGACTCCAAGTCATAGAGAGCTATCCGGATAATCGCATCATCATACTGCCGCAGACAATATACTACGAGTCGGAAGCCACCTTTGAAAAGGACATCAGGAGGCTGAACAAACATGACCGGTTAACCGTATGCGTACGCGACCATCATTCCGCAGAGTTATTGAAGCAGAAAGGATTCCAGAGACAGTTGCTGACGTTGCCGGATATGGCCTTCTGTATAGACAGAGATACACTGTTAGCAAAGAAGAGAGCTATTTCTAAAGATACCCTGTTACTATTGAGGGAAGATAAAGAAGCGCCGACGGGTCGAATCATCGGTAATCATACGCACGCCGAGATAGAAGTCCGAGATTGGCCCAATCTCATAGAGACAAGGCGAGCGGCCAGGCGATACCTAAGGAGTCATTCAGCAGCGCAGAGTGACGCCTACTTCAGGACAACATTTCTGCCCGAGCGAATCCAAGAGGGCGTTGAGTTCGTGTCTCAGTACGAGAAGGTCTATTCAACGCGTCTTCACGTAGCCATACTGCGCCTGCTGCTAGGTATGCCAGTCAAGCTACTGGATAACTCATACGGTAAGAACCTGAGCTTCTACAACACCTGGTTGAAGGAAGCGCCGTTGGTGACCATTCCAGATGAAGAAGAGCAAAAGATGCTGCAGATGAACATCTACGCCTATCAACAAAAACAAAAGGCCAAGAGCAGGCGTAAGCAGATTCGCATCCTTGCACTGCTGCTTACGGTCTTGTTCACAGTGATAGCGTCACACTTCATCATTCAGTCCATGAAATAACAAAGTCTAATGTCTGAAACCATCATCTCCATCATAGTTCCAGTCTATAACGTACAAGAGTATGTCACAGAATGCCTGGAGTCAATTGCAGCACAGACTTATGCCACCGGAGTAGAGTGTATCCTGGTGGATGATTGCTGTTCAGATAACAGTATGAAGGCCGTGCATGACATTCTGGACAAATACCAGGGCGGGATAGACATCCGCATTGTCAGACACGAACATAATCGTGGACTGTCTGCAGCACGTAATACAGGCATAATGAATGCCAAGGGCAAGTATCTGCTGTTTGTGGACAGCGACGATACAATCTCGGCAAATTGTCTGGAGTACTTCATGCAGGTAGTTCGGTGCTACCCCGACGCACAGATGATAGCAGCGGGTGCCAGGACCTCCAGGCGGAAGAGCTATACAATGGAGAAGCCCTTCCCCGACTATGCCGATAATCCCAAATGGATAGCAGCCATGATGCTAAGTCGTGGCGGAAGGCACGGCATTCCGGTAATGGCCTGGAACCGTTTGGTCAGCAAGGACTTCCTGCTGCAGCACCAGCTCTTCTTCCGCGAAGGTGCCGTTCACGAGGATGAGATGTGGAACTTCATGTTGGCACAGCACATCACGC
>ODAI012635608.1_pt1 | contig 20892 bp, 19 predicted proteins | sample 1539321 | NCBI WGS metagenome assembly ODAI01 (sample SAMN02144231, study PRJEB22623) | gut metagenome | biome: sheep rumen | host: Ovis aries | place: New Zealand
AGACCTCCGGTGCGCTCATCTCCGGCTGCAGGTCATAAGTGGCGACCTTCGGGCTCGTGACCAGGATCCTGTCCTCACCCGGATTCGGCTCTTCCACGCCGCCGTTGAAGAAGAAGGTGACGTGCGCGTACTTCTCCGTCTCGGCGATTCTGGCCTGGGTCATGTTGTGGGCCGCAAGGAATTCGCCGAAGGTATTGGTGATCTGGATCTTCGGGAATGCGATCTCCTTATTGGGGATGGTCACGTCATAATCTGTGAAGCAGCAGTAGAAGACCTTCTTGCGCGGCCCTCTGTCGAACTTGTCGAACTCATCCATGCAGAAGCATCTGGTGATCTCTCTGGCACGGTCCGGACGGAAATTGAAGAAGATGATGGAATCGCCGTCCTTGATGGTGCAGACCGGCTTGCCGTCTTCCATGGAGACTGCCGGAACCACGAACTCATCCGTAACGCCGTTCGCATAGGAATCCTTTACAGCGTCAACGCCGCAGGCAGCGGGAACGCCTTCACCCAGAGTAAGAGCCCTGTAAGCCTTCTCGACGCGGTCCCAGCGGTTGTCGCGGTCCATCGCATAGTAGCGGCCGGAAACAACGCCGATTTTACCGACACCCAGCTCATCCATCTTGTCCTGGAGCGCCTGCACATACTCAACACCGGACTGCGGCGGTGTATCGCGCCCGTCAAGGAAGCAGTGCACAAACACATTTTTGATTCCTTCGCGCTTTGCCATCTCCAGAAGGGCGTACACATGTGTATTATGGCTGTGAACGCCGCCGTCCGACAGCAGGCCGTACATATGCAGGGAGCTGTTGTTCTTCTTTACATTTTCCATAGCCCGGAGGAGAACCTCATTCTTAAAGAAGTCTCCGTCCTTAATCTCCTTGCTGATCCGGGTAAGATCCTGGTAAACGATTCTTCCGGCGCCCATATTCAGATGTCCGACCTCGGAGTTGCCCATCTGTCCCTCCGGCAGGCCGACATAATGGCCGCTCGCCTGTCCCTGCACAAAGGGGTATTCCTTCATCAGCCTGTCCATAACCGGCTTGTTCGCCAGCGCGACCGCATTATGGTCTCTGCGCGGGTTCAGGCCGTATCCATCAAGAATCATCAAAACGGTGGGTTTTCTGCTCATCTTTCCTTAATCTCCTCTCTCAGGTTCAGTATACCCGGATCATTGTCGCGACTCTTCTGACCACGCTGGCGGAGCCCAGAATCAGAAGCGCATCTTTGATATGGCGCTCGCGGACCTTGCTGGTGATAATGACAAGCTCCGCGTCATCCCCTACTTTGCTCTTCTGTATCACCTGCTCGATCGATACGGAATTATTGCCGAAAATGCTGGCGATCGTCGCAAGCACGCCGGGCTTGTCCTCGACCTCCATGCGCAGGAAATACCTGCTTCTGATCTCATCAATCGTCTTGATCGGAAGCTTTCTGTAGACGTTGTCCTTCGTAGAGCCCTTTGTCTCATAGACCGTATGCCTTGCCACGGAGAAGACGTCTCCCATGACCGCGCTGGCCGTCGGCATCTCGCCCGCGCCGCGCCCGTAAAACATCACATCCCCGACCGCGTCTCCGTGGACAAACACGGCATTGTAGGAGCCGGCTACCGTGGAAAGCGGGTGCTCCTGCGGGATCAGCATGGGATGCACCCTGGCTTCGATCCCGTCACCGGTATTGCGCGCGACCGCCAGAAGCTTGATCACCCAGCCCAGGGTCTTTGCGTAGGCAATGTCCTTCGACGTGATCCCGGTGATTCCTTCGGTATAGACGTCATCGAAGGTCACTCTCGAATGGAAGGCGATGGATGCCATGATCGCCAGCTTCCGGCCGGCGTCATATCCTTCCACGTCAGCCGTGGGGTCCGCCTCCGCGTAGCCAAGGTCCGTGGCCTCGGCAAGCGCCGGCTTATAATCCACTCCCTCATCCGTCATTTTGGAAAGGATATAATTCGTCGTCCCGTTGACGATTCCGATAATCTCCGTGATCTCATTGGCCGCAAGGCTGTCCTTCAGCGGGCTGATGATCGGGATTCCTCCCGCCACCGACGCCTCAAAGCGAAGCTCCGCGCCGTTCTCCTCCGCCAGTTCCAGAAGCTCCCCGCCTTTTATGGCCATCAGGTCCTTGTTGGCCGTGACGACATTCTTGCCTGCCTTCAGAGCCTGCGTGATATAGGTGCAGGCCGGTTCGATCCCGCCGATCACCTCCACCACGACGCGGATCTCCGGATCCTCCAGGATCTCATTAAAATCCGTCGTCAGAAGAGACGGATCTTCCACGCTGTCTTTATAGCGTTCCGGATGCCTGACAAGAATCTTCGTGATGATAAGCTCTGCGTTCAGCTTGTGGGGCATCTCCGGAAGCTGGTTCTTCATGACCTTATATACACCGCTTCCTACCGTTCCCAGCCCGAGCAGCGCAACATTAATTCTCTTTTCCATATCCGCCTTCTGTCTTCTTCCCCGCAATCTGTCCCCGGAGGACAGCTGCCGGGCAAAAAATCGTTTACATGTACAAGCTCTATAACAGAACGAGATTAGCACATGTCAGGCGCTTTTGCAAGAATCATCAGCCCTCTTTTCATTCCTCTTCAGGGCCGCGTATCCGCCGGGGGCACGGCGGCATGAAATGCCGGAATGCCTCTGCGCGCACGGCCTCCGCCGACATCATCGTCAATCATCTGACCAAAGCCGCGATGCCTCTGCGCGCGCGGCCTCCGCCGCAGATTGACATTGCAGATAAACTGCTGCATATTGGACATGTAACCGTCAATATGATCTTTCTATTCTCTTTTAAGGGCAGCTCATGAATAAAGCAGACAGCATTAAAAATCTCATCAAAGACCTTCCGCTCCTGATCGCGGGAGCCACGCTTACCGCCGTTTCCACGAAATATATCTATGACCCCGCCGGCCTTGTAACAGGCGGAGTATCGGGCCTTTCCATCATCGCCCGCTCCGTTTCCCTGCGGTATTTCGGCAGGGATTTTCCCCTCTGGCTGGGCAGCCTGGTTTTCAATATCCCGATCTTTCTGTACGCCGCAAAGCAGTTCGGTTTCCGCCATATTCTGCGGACCGGGCTGGTCTGGCTGTTTCTGACGGCGGAGCTGTACTTCCTTCCGGAAAAGTCCTTCCTTCCTGACGACCTGCTGCTCGTTGCCATCTACGGCAGCATCCTGATGGGAGCTGGTTCCGGCCTTCTGCTCACGGCCCGCGCCACATCCGGCGGCTCGGACATGCTCGCGGAAGCGCTGCACCAGCAGATGCGCAGCGTCAGTGTCGGCAGACTGATCCAGATCATAGACGGGATCATCGTGATCGCCGGTCTTGTAACCTTCGGGGTCGGTCATACCCTGTACGCGATCCTCTCTGTCTTTATCATGGGCAGGGTCATAGATCTTGTCATGCACAAAGGGAAAAGCGCCAAGATGGCAACCATCATCTCGAAGGAGAATGACAGGATCGCGGAGGAGATCATGACCTCCTTAAACCGCGGCGTAACCGGCCTTTACGGAACCGGCATGTATACCGGCAGCGACAGGCGCGTCCTTCTCTGCATCTGTTCCAAGCAGGATCTGGTCTATATCAAGGATATTGTGAAAAAGCATGATCCCCGGGCTTTCTTTGTCGTCGGGGATGTGGATGAGGCGATGGGGGAAGGGTTTATCGAGAACTGGCACTGAGATCCGGCACTGTGTAATGCGGGATGTGTATGACGCAGGGCGTGCATACGCCCTCAGAATGATTCAAGGCAGGGTGCGGACAGGGATGCGCATCCTGCCCTCCGTTTTTTTCAGGACAAGCCGCGGAATGCAGCGTGCAGCTGCCTTCCGCTTTTTTCAGGGCAGGCCGCGGAATGGGAGCGCGCATCCGTATTCAGATTTTTCCAAGACAGGGCCGGATCAGAGGATCCGCTTCCGCAAGAGCACGGAGCTTTTGAAGGACTTTGGAAGAAGACAGATAATCATCGATGGAATCAAACCGTTCGGGGAGATCCAGGTGATTGCAGGGCGTCAGCCTTCCGTCCGGAGTCACGCTCAGATGTGTAATTCCGGCAGTGCATCCTGAGAAATCACGCTCCGCATCCAGGCTCTCGTCCATGGACAGAAGAGAGCGAAGCTCATAAAAGCAGCCATTTACAAGCCATTTTACCGGCCCCCTGTACTGCTCCAGCACCGCGGCGGCTGACCGGATCTGCTCGCCGGACGGCGGATCAAGGAACTGACCGTCCGCCGCAGGCAGATTCCCGAGGATCACCAGGGCATAGACCTCAAAGCGCTCCAGCAGACGCAGAAGATCGGGAAGATCCGCCGCATTGCTTCCATGCATGACAAAATTGACAAGCGTAAGGCAGTCCGGGATCTCTTTCAGCCATCCGAGGGCGGCAAGGGCCTTATCAAAACCCTGCCTCGTAACCCCGTTGATCTGTTCTGTACTTCCGTTCAGAGATACACAGATGCTTGAGATCCCTGCCTCATGCAGCCTTAAAAGCTTTTCCTTCGATGCGCATGCGCCGGAAAGAGAAACAGACGCTTCCATCCCTCTTCCTGCGCACTCCCGGATGAGTTCCTCCAGAAAGGGATAGCAAAGCGTCTCTCCACCGCTCATATTCACATACCGGATCCCGTGTCTGTCCGCATCCCTGATCCAGGCAAGTGCCGCCTCTTTGGGCAGAAAGCGTTCCTCTCCGCCGGATGGCACATAGCACTGGGGGCAGCGGAAGGGGCACACATTGGTCAGCTCAAGATTCAGGCCGATCAGCTCCGGGGCAGGGGCATCTTCCCTGAAGCCCTGAGCATTTTCCCGCTTCTGAACGGACGGATCTCTTTCCATCTGCGCCTCCTCCCTGCCATATCACCATTTACTTAAGAAACTTACGACCGCCTTTCCGGCATTCGCAACCGCATTTCCGACCGCTTTTCCGGCATTCGCAATCGTATTTCCGACAGATTCTGCCGCACCTGCGACGGCCTTCGCTGCAGCTGTAACTCCGTTCTTCACGGCATCCACCGTTCCCTGGACATCGACATCGAACTTCACCTTGAAGCCGATTCCAAGGGATGCGCCGAACTCACAGCGCAGCTTTCCGCCCGTCAGGCCGATCTTTCCGGACACGCCGACGCCGACATTGCCTTCCACCGAACCGCCGACCTTTACGCCAAGCAGATTCGCCTTTCCGCCGATCGAACCTTTGCATGCATACGCGCCTGCATCTCCCTCTGCGGCAATTTCCAGCTTGCCGTCTACGATACGCGCCTTCGCTCCGGCGTTCGCTTCCACATGACCGATCTTGCCCTCTGCGGCTCCTTCCACGCCGACCAGGTTAAAGTCCTTCCCCAGGTATTTCTTCAGAGCGTCAGGCGCATAGCCGGCCTTCCCGCTGACATCCACTTTCACCATGGAAGCAGAAGCGCCAACCTTTGCGTCTGCTCCGAAGGCAGGCACTTTCTTTCCATCTTTTACCACATAGTAAGCACCGGCGCCTGCGCTTGCGGTGGCTGTTGCCGTAAAAACAGAAAGACTTGCAGATCCGGATGTATGCTTTCCCTGCGCTGAAGCACTCACGCCGGCCACAGCGACTGTTGCCTCTTTGCTCCACTGGACAACCTTTGCGCCTATGATATCCTTCGAGAAACTGTTCCTGAGCTTATCCTCCTCGTTCAGGAGGCGCTGCATCTGTCCCTTTGTCGGGCCATTCGGCTTGGAGGGATCCTTCGGAACCCGATTCCTTTCCCATACGCGGTCTGACCAGTCTCTCTTCTGGTCCTTTGTCGGATCGGTATGATCCTTATGCTTGAATAAATTCGAACTGTATTTGTTCTTGAGCTTTTTTTCCAGATCGGCGAGCTTTCCTGCTCCTTTGTCAAAGAAGTTCGCGCCTTCCTTTACCTTATATGAGCCGATAGGACCGGACGAATTCAGGAAACTCAGGCTCTCTTCCGTCGTTGATTTTCCGAGGTATGCGCTGACCGTTTTTTCTTCCTTGCCGTCCGGTCCGACCTTTGTCCTGACATAGGCGGCATCGTAGGATGCATCGGAATTTTTATAGGTTATGGCTGTCCAGCCGCTTTTGGATTCATGATAATTATCGATCCACTTCCCTCCGGCTGCCGCGGCAGCAGCTGCCGCTCCGGCTCCGACAGACGGCGCGCCCTTGCTGACGGACGGTTTGTTTTCTTTGTCGCCCGTCTCTTTGGATGAGCCCGCGCTTCCGTTTCCCTCCCGGGAACCTGCTCCGCTTCCCGCTGCCTTCTTTGTATCTCCTGAAGAACTGCTTCCGAAGGCAAGCAGCGGCTGCCCGAGAATTCCCCGCTCCGCGTTGCTGTATCTGTTCGCGCTGAACCGGGCAGCCTCAGCTGCCTGATCCATGCGCTTTGCCTGTCCCAGGATATCCTCCTGGAGTACGGCGACAGAACGCTCTATCTGGCCGATATAAGACGCGCTTCCCTTCAGCCCGCGCTGGATCTCGGCCAGCTGTTCTGCCAGTCTCTCTGCTTTCTCCTTACAGGAAGAGAGCATTTCTCCCGCGGCGCCGAGACGGTCCGGAAGAACTTTGAATTCCGTTTTCTGGGCCACAGCCCTACCTCCTTAATACTCTACGATATCACACTGTCTCAAATCATCCACGCCCGCCTTCATCAGACCGGCATGAATAAAAGCGATACAGCGTTCCCTCTTCAGGAATGACTTTTTGCGATCTCGATCGCTCTCAGCTCCGAGTCAGCGTAGTTTTTCGCGATCGTATCCAGCGTATCAGCAGCCTCTGCCAGCTTTTTTGCCGTTTCGGACATATCATCGCCCACCTTCCGGGCCTTGCCGAGGAAAAGCTGAGCATTGTCGCCGCTCCAGCATTCCTTCACCGAATTGAGGCCGTTCGCGTACTCGTCCCCGGCGAGCTTTTTCAGCCCGTCCGCGACAGTGCGCATATTCTGTGACAGACCCTTCAGGCGGGACAATTCAGCGTAGATTCCGTTTTTCCTTTCCTCATCCGTCATCGTCATCCTCCCTGTCAGGAAATCACATTGCTGTCAAGCGCCTGGGCACTTCCGACATTCTGCTGCTCGGTCTGTTCATAGAGTCCGGTGATCACCAGAAGCCGGTCGGGCCGCTTCTTCAGCTCGTCCCCTGCCTTATTCGCCCTGTCCAGAGCCTCCTGGAGCTTCCTGCGGTGCGTCGCCTCCGCCTCGCCCTCCCACTGGGCCGGAAACTTCAGGGCTTCTTCGGATATCCGGGCATACAGGTTCTGGATCCGGTCCGTGATGCCCCGGATGTTCGCTGCCGCACTCCTCAGTTCCTGTGTTGTGACTTTGATTTCAACTCCCATGACTCACCATCCTGCCTTGCTGACTGCCCGGGTCATATACGCTGACTCCGGCAGTTCAGAGACTGTCAATCTTTGAACGGATATCCGTCTCCGCGCTGCTGTATTCTTTGACAGCCTTCTCCTCCAGGCCCAGGATCCCGGCGATCTCCTGGTCGATCTCAATGATCTGCCTGCAGTTTTCCGTCATATCCGCCTGAAAGGCATTATGCGCCTCGCCCTCCCACATGGTCCCCAGCCTTGCGATAGCCTCCTGAAGCTCTTTTTCTTCCTTCAAAAGCCCCGCCAGGTCTTCCGTGAGAGCCGTGCGGATCTGGTCGATTCCGCCGATATTTGCTCTGATTAGACCAGCCATTTTACCTCCTGCGGCCGACTGCCCGTCACCTGTGACTTCTTACTCAGCCACTCAGCCATTTTCTTCAGCCGGCCCGAGCAGCTGCTCCAGCGTCACCGAGCCATCTTTGAGTCCATCCACGATCTCCTGGATTCTGGGCATGTAGTTCAGCATATCCTCATTGATAAATCCGATCGCCAGAACCCTGTCAACGGCATCCTGGTCAAACTGGATCATCTCAGTGACCCGGGTAAATCCGGCCGGATATGGAACTCCGACATAATCATATAATTCTCCGGGTTCTCCCTCATCGTTCAGCGTCACCTGGCAGAATCCTGTGACCATAATCGGGATTTTCCCATCCTTCAGCAGTACGACGCTTCCGATCGGCAGCATTCCGTTCCACATGTCTATATCCCCTTTTCTTTTTTCTGTAGCTCTGTTTCAATACCGCTCTGACAAAGCTTCTCCCCGGACACACGCCGGCTTTTGCTGATGGTTTTCCACTGTGCGCCTGTGGAATCCGTGCGGCGGACTTTTGAAATCAGAGAGCTGATTTCAGATGATCCGTGAATCGTAAGTTCAGGCAATCACATGCTCCGACAGGTTTCCGGACTCAGAGACGTTCGTCTCCTCCGTCTTGGTGTACTCTGCGGAGATGGTATACAGATGCTGTGCCTCATCGGCAATCAGCTTGTTGAGCCGCTCGATATCCTCCTGCAGGGATTTGAAACGGTTTACATACGCCTGCTGCGCCTCACCGCTCCAGATCCGGCCCGACAGTTCTGTAACCTTCGCGGTCATGTTCTGACTCAGATTCTTGATCTCATTGCCGGCATTTTCCATCATCCGGGCTTTATCCTGTAACTCTTTGGGTGTAACGCGAATTGTATCCGCCATAGTAAAAACCTCACTTTCTCAATTATTCATTCCTGGTATTCTTTATTGTTTCGTCTTAGCCGGCCCTTCTTTGCCGGTCCTTCTTAACTGATTATTTTTGATTCTTATTTTCCGGAAGCGGTCTGAACGTTCTGGGCTTCTGCTTTTTCATAGTTCTGCGCGATCACGAGCAGCGTCTGGCAGTATTTTTCGATTGCGTTGTAGAAGTTCCACAGATTGACCTTGTCCTTCTCAAATGCCGCATGGAAAGCGTCATGCGCATCGCCTTCCCACATGCTGTCCAGTCCCTTGACGATCTGCTCCAGTTCGTCGATTTTCGACTTATAGCTGTTGTTCAGGGTCTGAAGTTCACCCTGCTTTGCCTTTACCTGATTGGATGTTACTGTAAATTCCGCCATATTCTTACCTCCTTGCTCTATGGTATCTTTTCTGTATTTGTCTGGAATTCATCCTGTGCGCAGCCGATGCGGCCGCGCATCTGTATCATCTTATGTCTGAATTTGTGAGCCTCTTTCTTTCGCTCGTCTCTATATACGCTTCCCTCCGCTGATTTCCACATCAGAAATGTTTTTCTTTTTATCTCATCCAATATCACGCCCCGGCACAGCGAAAGAAAGACATGCCGGTCCTGCCGGGTTCATTCAACCATACTGGTACGTCCCGGCGCAGCGAAGGAAATACTCTGTTTTCTTATTTTCCTCCCAGCATCTTCTCTGCCTGCGGAAGAAATTCCTCAGAGTTTTCATCCATATAGCCGACATAGAAAACCTGCTCGATGCTGTCTCTGTTGAAGAGATACAGCTTATCCGGATCCTCAAGTCCGTCCGGATACAGTACTCCGGAATAATCAAAGACACGGGAATCATCATCTTCCTTCGTGACGCACACCCCGCAGATCATCAGCTTCCTGTCGCCGTCTTTCAGCAGCACCACGCTGCCGATCGGCAGTACTCCTTTCCACATAACAGTCCTGTCCCTCCTTTACGGTGCCTCGATCTGAGGCCGCTCTGGCTTGATCTTTTCCAGTTCTTCCAGCGGCAGTTCCCCGGAGCGTACCCTGGGGAGCAGCGCATTTACATTTTTATAAGCCGCGATCAGTCTTTCGTCGATGTAACCGACGGAACAGACCTTATCGATCGAATCCTGATTGAAGACATACAGATAATCCTTTGAAACATATCCGTACGGGTGGAGCAGACCGGAATAATCATAAAGGACGCCTCCGTTTTCCTCTTCCACCTGCTGGCAGATCCCGCAGATCATCATCTTCTGTTTCGTGTTTTTCAAAATGACTACGCTTCCGATCGGAAGCAGGCCTTCCCACATATTCTTCTCCTCCTAAAACAAAGTTTTGAACTCTGACTCAAAGCCCCGGATGACTGTTTTGCAGCCGCCTCTGCCGCGCTAACGCCCGCATCCGTGGCAAAACCGAACGGAACAGTTACATGCTCTGCCCCATCTTTTTATACGATCCGGACGGAACAATTACACGCTCTGCTTTGAATTTACACAAGGACAAGCCTTGCTCCATCTTTTATACCCTGCAGGCCGGCCGGAAGATTCTTTTTCAGGCGTTCCCCGCCCGGTACGGAAAAAAGGTCATACCCCTCCGTGTCCGTTCCTGCTTCACCGCTCTTCTTCCGCACAAGGTCCAGGAGTTCTTCCAGCAGGACGCCGGCCTTCTGATGTTCATTTATGCTGACATTGTAACACGTCCCAAGCGATGGGACCTCCAGCTGTATAAGAATCATTTTTTAACCCTCGGCGCGTACGGAACGACCAGTTTGAGCGCCTGGTCCGCCGTCGCCATCTCCGGAACCACAGCTATGCCGGGAAGCTCCGCCTTTGACTGCTCCCTGAATCCGACAGTGTCGAAGGACAGATACGGATCCTGCGAGAGATTCCCGCCCATATGAATCCCCGTCCGATACTGCGTGAACAGGCCAAATGCCTCATATCCGGCGGCTTCCGCCCTGTTTTCAAGCGGAAGAGCCGCTATGAATGAGATCTTGTGATCCTCTCCCTTCCGGAACAGGGTCTCCATGAATCCCTTCATATTCCTGGTGTCCGCATAGACCTCCTTCATGAAAAGCACCAGGTCTGAGATGAATACAAAGACCGGTTTGAAGGATGCCATCGCTTCATAATAGTCTTCCTCTTCCAGTCCCTGATCAATCAGTTCATGCTTTTTCCTGTTCCGCTCCTGGAAGACCGGGGTCAGATCGTTCATGCAGTAGTCATACATCGCATCGTGATCCGTGACCAGTTTCAGGCCGCTCAGCCCCTGCAGATCCTTCAGCTTTCCGGACAGGTCGATCAGGGCAATGCCGGCGCAGTCCTTCTTCAGTGCCTCCTGGATCAGCAGCCGCAGCAGACTTGTCTTACCGCTGCGCCTGAGTCCCGCGATCAGGCAGCAGTACACCTGCCGGAAATCAAGACTGTAGATCTCGGCGTTGTCTTTCCGGTATCCGACCGGAAGATAGCGGTCATCCTGAAGCGCTTCCGTCACCTGGGGAAGCTCCAGGAAGGAATCAATCACCGGATTTTCCGGAATCTCAGGAATGCGGCGGGCCCCCGGACCGCTCCACAGAGCATTCAGTCTTTCGCAGCTGCGCCGGATGCTCTCCATCCTCTGAAAATCATCGTCAGCCGGAAGAGCCAGCGCTGCCTGATACTCCAGGATCCGATCTCCGACCCTGCACAGACCGCGCCCTCTGAACTGTGTCTCCGGCATGAGGTTCACCCTCGTCACCCGGAGCACATCCGCATAGGAAAATTTGTCCGGAAGAGCCAGTGTGAGGACCGTCCCCATATTCTCAGCCAGCCGGTTCGGCAGCTCACTCATGCCGAAGCCGCCCGCGGAAATCAGCAGGTATATGCCGTTGCTCACGCCCTCCTTTGAGAGCGCGATCAGCCTGGCCAGATATTTCTCACCGGTTTTTTCCTCAAACGCGCCAAAGTTGTCGATGACAAGGAGAATCGCCGGATCCTCCGTCCCATGTGCTTTTACATACTGCGCGTAATTGCCTCCGCGGTACTTCTTCTTGCGTTCCTCCAGCATCCGGGAAAGCATGAGGAAGAAACGGTCTGTCTTCTCCTCCTCCCCGTCGAACATGACGCCGCCCGTATGGGCAAGGGACTCAAATGCTGCCAGGAACCTTCCTGAGTAATCGATCGCGTATACATTCAGTTCCGCGGGCGTGTAAGTTGTAACCAGGGAATAGACGATCGTCTGCAGAAGGGTAGATTTCCCGCTTACGATCGATCCGATCACCGCATGATTGCCGCCTTCCGCCAGACTGATCATAAGGGGCTTCTGCTCCTGATTCTGAGGATCATCGGTCTGCCCGATCACTGCGGTCAGATCCCAGTGGTCCTCCTGCGCCATGTTGTCCCTGTATCCTTCCGCACCCGCCGCACGTGCCGAATATGCTTCAAAGTTCTCCAGGTAGACCGGATTGGCGAGAGTCGGCATCCAGAGCTGGTGTCCTCCCGCGTATCCTTCCTCCCGGGCGGTCCGGATCAGGTAGTCCCTGACCGCATCCAGCTGGGAGCATTCCTCCTTCTTTCCTGCTGCCTGCTGCTTTCCGCTATACCTGAGCTCTGCCCGGCCGGTCAGGGTCATCAGGGTGGACGCCTCGCTGTCCGGAACCGCATCCGGCGCGTAAGGTGCGCCGCTGTAGCCGGACTGGAACATCTCATACAGCTCCTGATTGCCAACCTGCAGATAACCTCTTCCTGCCTGTGTGATATAGGCCGCGTCCGGAGTGCCCAGCATGTCGGCGCTGTCCTCCCTCGTCTGTACCCTGAGGCAGAGACGGAAGTTGGAATTGCTCCAGATATTGTCGTCGACCGTCCCGGAGGGCTTCTGCGTCGACAGGATCAGGTGCACGCCAAGGCTTCGTCCGACCTGGGCAACCGAGATCAGTTCTCTCATGAAGTCCGGTTCTTCCCTCTTCAGCTCCGCAAACTCATCGATCACGATCAGGAGATGCGGAATCGGTGTCTGAACCAGCCCCTCTTTATACAGATGCGTGTAGCGATTGATATTGTTGACGTGGGCCGCGTTGAACAGCTGCTGGCGCCTGCTGTTTTCCGCCTTGATGGAAACCAGCGCCCTGTAGATCTGGGGACCGGACAGGTTGGAAATAAAGCCGGTCAGGTGCGGCAGTCCCTCAAAGAGGTTTGCCATTCCTCCGCCCTTGTAGTCGATCACGAAGAAACTGATATCGTCCGGGCTGTACTCCACCGCCAGAGACAGCAGATAGGTCTGCAGGGTCTCGCTTTTTCCGGAACCTGTCGTGCCTGCCACAAGCCCGTGCGGACCATGATACTTTTCATGAAGGTCCAGATACAGTACTTCGTCTCCGCCCTTCAGTCCCAGCAGTCCCCGTACATTATCGTAGGTGCGGTTTTTCAGCCAGCGGTTCTTAACCTGCAGCTGCTCTATGGAAGAGACTTTGTACATCTCCAGAAAAGTGACAGAAGAAGGGATCTCCCCTCCGCTGCTGGTCTCCTTGACGCGCACACCCGCGATCCGCCGGGCGAAGCTGTCCAGCTGCGGGAGGTCTGTCCTGTCAAAGGAAACCGGCATCCGTGCCCCGGCATAGCTGATTCCTTCGAACACATCATTTTCATCCAGGAAATACGCGCATTCGTTCGGAAGGTTTTCCCTGAAATCTGAAAGGATGAACGTGGACAGGCCGACCTTCTCCGCGTTTTTATATACATACGGGGAGAGCCTCTCTCCTTCAATCAGACGCGGATCGGATAAAAAGAGCACATAATACGGCAGCTGCGTCTGTCCGGCGTCTCTTTCCTTCTCCTTCCGGCTGTCCATTCTCTGCTGGAAGATCCTCGTCAGTTCATAACAGACATCGCTGATCTCAGAGCGGCTGCCGGCCGTGTAGCGGATCTTCCGGTCCTCTGACCAGACATGGGGAAGCCATTTCGCGAACTCCCACTCCCCGGATTCCGCGTCTCTGTCATACAGGAATATAAGCTTCAGGTCGGTATAGCAGTGCGTGGCGGCAAGATGCAGCACCAGTGTGCGCATCAGCGCGAAGGCTCCGTATTTCTCCTCTCCGCCCACAAGGGCGCACAGATGCTGCTCTTTCAGATCAAGCAGGACCGGAACGTCATAAAGGGTCTGATAATTGTTCCGGATCCATTCCGGTTTTGAACGCAGCGAATCATCGGTCATGGAAAAGTGCTGCTCCGGGATATGGATCTCCATCTGGAATGGGATGTTCCCAAGTCCGGCCCGTATCTTCAGGAAATCATCCTGCAGGTAATTCCTGTTCCACAGCTGCCTTCCTTCGCTGCTGTAGCCAAGGCAGACCTCCGAATCCGGATAGAGACGCAGAAGCCGCTCTTTGTTTGCCATATAATGGCCCCGGATCTCATCCGCTTTTTCGATCAGATATGCGCTGTAAGCCTCAAAGCGGTGATTTTCCTCCGCCTTCTGCTCCGCAATGGCGCTTCTTGCGCTGATCACAGCCCAGATGATTCCCACGACCACAGAGGACAGAGCCATCACAAGTCCCGAATACATGAACAGGCTGGTTGTGCCGCTCTGCTGCCTGCTGGCAATGATCATCATCAGACTGCCCATCAGCATGGGGACGACCATGAGGACGGAATTCCCCACCATCTGGCGCAGAGAGAGCTTTCTTTTGGCAGACGGATCCGGCGGCGGTTCAATATCAATCACGCCGGTGTCCAGTCTCTCCAGGGTTCTGGGAGAACGGCGGTACAGTTCTTTCTCCTCCGGGAAAAGATCAGAGGCCGCCTCCTTGCCGCCTTCTTCCGCCGGCAGTTCTTCCAGGCCGGTCTCAAAGCATCCGGAATCCTCAATCGCTAAAGCAGAGCCCAGATATACCAGTCTGCCCCCCGACAGATCGATCACATCTCCGGGCATAAGCGGGGTAAGTCCGCGCACGGCCTCCGCATTGTGAAAAACGCTTCCCCCGGACAGATTCTCAAGGTATGTCTGATCTGCTCTCCTGCTTAGCTGCAGCAAAAGCCTTCCCGCCTGCGGATCCGGACCGCGCCCGTCTTCCTGCAGCTGATCCCCGTCTGCGATCCGGATATCGCAGCTGCTTTCGCTGCCGATTCTGAGCGATCCGGATGACGGAAAACGATATTTATGAAATGGACGCAGAAACTCTGTCTCCCGGATGCCGATCCGGACCTCAGCCATGTCAGCTGTCCGGACCATCAGACGCATGCCGTCAGTCAGAGGGCATGCCGAACGGATAGCCTGCATGCCTTCTTCATTTTCCAGAAAAAGAAGATAATTCTTTCCCGGAAGGATCCGCCAGACCCTGCTTATGATCTCCAGATGAAGCTGCAGATTATTTTTGAGACAGAACTTCTTCCCGGTCAGCGTGAGATAATAATCCACATTATTATCCGATGGAAGCAGCTGCCGGCAGAAACTCTGCTGGTTGTAAACAGTCAGTACTGTGCTCATATGGAAACTTCCCTGCCGTGGTCAGCCACGGCTCTCCTAGCTTATGTATTGCGGCTTTCCGCCTTTTAAGCTGCATTTTCAGTCCGGTCACTACGGCTCCTGCGCCTGCCGGACCGCAGCTTTCTGTCCTGATCATTCTAGCTTGTCCTATTGTCCGGAAGAAATGGAAATCCTGCTTTTTCCCACACGGATAACGTCCCCCTCTTCCAGTACGATGGCCTTGTCCCGGACCCGGTGATACATATCTCCCCTCTCCAGGACCATCGTTCTGTCCGGTGTCAGATTCCGGATCTCAAGTCTGCCGCCGTTCATCTCCAGAACAAACTGTCTCGGGGCAAGCCTCATATCCTGGATCGTAATCGCGCAGGAGGAATCGCGGCCGACCTCAATCGGCGCGGAAATGTCCGTATAGAACCTCTCGCGCCGCATCTCCGTCTCCACCAGTATACCGATGAAGTTCGTATCGAACTGTCTTTGGGCAAGCGCGTCACTGAAGTAGGTCGTCTCATACGGATAACGCTTAACCATGCCGGGGCCTGTTCTGGAGGTGTACTCCGGGTTTGCAACCCGCGCATCCAGTTCCGCCAGCCGCTGGTCCCGGGAGCTGATCGTATAGATAAACTCCCGTTTTTTACGCTTTCTGTGCAGCACGATCGCGGCAATCAGCAGGATCAGCAGGATCGCGGCCATCGCCCAGCCGCTGTAATCGCCCAGCACCTCATTCAGATATTTACTCATACTGCACTCTCAACTCAGTACTGCCCAGCGTCAGCCTCGAACCGTTTTTAAGCTCCGCGGTATCCTTCACGGACCGGTCGTCCAGCTGCACTGTATTGTCAGGATCCAGGTTTTCTATAAAAACCTTCCCGTCACGGAAAAAGATCCGTGCCTGTCTTCCCGCCATGAAGCGGTCCATCGGGAATGCGATGTCACAGCGCGTCCGTGAACTTCCGATGGTCCGGTCCTGTCCGATCTCGATGCCATACCGGCTGCCCGGCTGCCCGGGATCATAGAGGACCACACGCTCCGTCAGCTTTCTTGAAAGATCAGGCTTTACAGCCTCCTGATCCGCTTCGTCTGTCAGTTCCTCAAACTCTCTGCGGTTTCTCCGGGTCCGGTCGCCGTAGATCAGGTACCCGATCAGCATGAGCATCATGATGCCGACCGCTGCCCAGATCACGCTGCGGATGCTGCGGAAGAAAAAGTATTCCCTGTTTTCGGTCAGGAACTCTTCCATCAGATCACTCGGCAGACCGAAGATCTCCGTTTCCGTCTCCCGGATGCTGTCCGGACGCTCCGCTGCGTCCGTTTCCTTCTGTACCGGGGTTTCTTCGCTCTCTTTCTCTTCTTCCGCCTGCTCAAGCGCGTCTATCCGCTCCTGCATCGCCATCAGTTCCTGCAGGAAGGCTTTCTCCGCCTCCGTCTCCTCCTCGGCCATCCGGGCTTTCTCGGACTGAATCTGCGCAATATCATCGGCGGAAGGAGCCGGCATCAGCAGTGTATGTTCCAGGGTATAACTCCCCTGCGATGTTTTCGTCTCAAGCGTATAGCCTTTGAATTCCCCGCTGCGCTGCGAGGCCGCGATCGGAATCCTGAAATAGGTGATTTTCTGCCCGTCCGCGACGATTCCATCCGCCACATCGGTGGGATTCTCGTATTCCGGAAGATAATAATAGGGCGTATCTGTCAGTCTCGACAGAGCAAATACCTTGTCAAGTTCACCTTCCGCCGGCAGATAAGCCGGGGCGACCGTATAGATCGGGAGGAAGAAATTCTCACTGTTCAGCAGATCGGTCAGTTCCCCGTATGTCACCCCAAGTCTGCTGTCATCGGAGCCGTCCGAGACAAGGATGATCCGCTTATATGCGTCCTCGCCGTCCTGTATCAGCTCGTAGATCTGTTCATAGAGCACATTCCTGAGATAGGTGTACTGATCCTGGTAGCTGATCTGTTCCAGCGCCAGCCGCAGCTGGTCATAATTATCCGTAAAATCGACAACCGTCTCCGCAGTCTTGCTGAAGGTCTTGATGGCAAATCTTTCCCCGCTCTGATGATTCCAGATCAGGCGGGTCAGGATCGCACGGATCCTTTCAGGGCCGTCGGAGAACGCATGTGCGACAGAATTCGAATTATCCAGAAGGATCAGCGTCTTCGGGGCGGGACCTCCCTCTTCCCCAAGCATCCCGTATTCAGATACTTCGGCCTTCTCCATGTCCGTATAGAGGCTGACATCCTGGATCTTTCCGCTGATCCCGCGCACATACCAGATCATCTGATCCGTAGTCAGACTGACTTCACTGATGTCCGCCGCAGGTCCTGCGGTCTTTTCATCCAGTCTGCGGGCCTCTTCCATCTCAAGGAATGCTGTTTCGTTATTCGAATCTGACGCTGCGGCGCCGATTGTGCAAAGCAGCACAGCCGCGGTGCACAGCAGCAGGGTCCGGGCCAGCCGGACGATCAGGTCAGGCACGGTCCCGGCAATATGAATGCGTGACCCGTTCTTTATCGCCTCATCCCTGCGGATATGTGCTTCACTCCCTGTCAATTCATGTCTCATATCTCATATCCCCTACAGCTTTATCCACGGATATCCGGATCAAAGCCAAAGAACAACATCGTCAGGTTCGGTACCAGCAGGAAGAAAAGCATCCACCATCCTTCCAGACCGAACTTCCGGATCAGTTTCCGGTATAAAAAGCAGCCGGCTATGGTTCGCAGCAGCAGAATCACGGCAAGAAGAACGCAGGTGACCCCGCAGTGATAGGCGCGGATGTTTTCGTCAAGAAGCGGGATGGTATATACCCTTACCGTCCCTTCCGCTGCCACAAGAGCGGCGATCTTGCACAGAGCGATCACACAGCCGGCCAGTCTGCAGCCGCACAGGTCGCCGAGATAGGCAATGTTGGCTGCGGGCACGGCCGCCCATCTTTTTTTCGCGTTCATTTTGGCGAAAACGCCATGCAGGCCGACCGCGCAGCAGACCTGCAGCACCGTATAGATCAGCAGAGTTTCAATCAGAATATCTTCAATATCATTATTGAGCCAGATATAATCAGAAGTGTAGCTGCCGATCAGAGTAATAAATTCCTTCATACAGCCCCCGGATGTATATCAGAAAACCGGTCCGCGAACGCTTAAAACCGGATTCCGGAAACATTTTTCCAAACCCGGTCCTCAGAAAAAGGTCACAGAGACCGGATTCCATAAAAACAAACGCATGGCAAAAAGCGGAATATTTTGGGATTATCGCAGATTAATCCGCGAAAACATATGATAATTTTAGCATAAAAGCACTATGAATTCCACAGAATACAATGAGTGAAAAAGATTTTCATTTATTGTATCCGTCAGCCGCCGGCTGTCTGCTCAGGCAGGCATGGCAGACAGTTTCGGGCTTTATCGGTCGGACAGGAATATTCATCCCCTGTCCGATTCCGTGATAGCCATGCCATCGAGCAAAAAGCTGCCCGGCAGGTACGAAGATCTGCCGGGCAGCTGCTGAATTACATTTCAGATATTATTTATTGTAGTTGACGATACGGCCGAAATCAGCTTTCAGGGAAGCTCCGCCGATCAGTCCGCCATCGATATCCGGCTGGGCCAGAAGCTCGTCACAGTTCTTCGCGTTCATGGAGCCGCCGTACTGGATACGGATCGCTTCCGCTGTATCGGTATCATAGATCTCCGCGATCAGATCACGGATCGCCTTGCAGACTTCCTCAGCCTGCTCTGTAGTAGCGGTTCTGCCCGTTCCGATCGCCCAGATCGGTTCATAAGCGATCACCATGGAAGCTGCCTGCTGTGCAGTTACATTCTGAAGATCAGACTTGATCTGCAGACGGATCCAGTCGAGTGTCACGCCGGCTTCTCTCTGCTCCAGGCTCTCGCCGCAGCACAGGATCGGGGTGAGACCGTGCTCAAATGCTTTCAGAACCTTCTTGTTCAGGAATTCGTCGCTCTCGCTGAAGTATTCACGCCTCTCGGAATGCCCGATGATGACATACTTTGCGCCTGCGTCCACGATCATAGCCGGGGCGATCTCACCGGTATATGCGCCCTTCTCCTCGATGTACATATTCTCGGCGCCAACCTCGACATTCGTTCCCCTGACAGCCTCAACGACCGGAACGATATCGATCGCCGGCACGCAGTAGACAACATCCACTTCCGGGTTGTTAACAAGCGGCTTCAGGGTTTCGCACAGGGCAACTGCCTCGCTCGGAGTCATGTTCATCTTCCAGTTGCCGGCGATAATCTTCTTTCCTGCCATAATATCTTCCTTCTTCCCTTCTGTTTTATGCATTCTTATTTGTCGTCAGCTGCAGCCACGGCCGGAAGCTCCTTGCCCTCAAGGAATTCAAGGGAAGCACCGCCGCCGGTGGAGATATGGCTCATCTTGTCGCCGTAGCCCAGCTGGTTGACTGCCGCCGCGCTGTCGCCGCCGCCGATGATGGTAGTAGCGTCTGTCTCTGCAAGAGCCGCCGCTACAGCCTTGGTTCCCTTTGCAAGAATCGGGTTCTCGAATACGCCCATCGGTCCGTTCCAGACGACGGTCTTCGCATCCTTTACAGCCTGGCTGTAAAGAGCGATGGTCTTCGGTCCGATATCCATGCCCATCTTGTCTGCCGGAATCTTGTCGGAATCAACGACTTCCGTCGCGATCTCCGCATCGATCGGGTTCGGGAACTCGGATGTCACAACAGTGTCGACCGGAAGAAGAAGCTTCTTGCCAAGGCTCTCAGCCTTCGCGATCATATCCTTGCAGTAGTCGATCTTGGTCTCATCCAGAAGAGACTGTCCGACTTCATAGCCTTTTGCCTTCAGGAAGGTGTAAGCCATGCCGCCGCCGATGATCAGGGTATCGCACTTCTCAAGAAGGTTGGAGATAACATTCAGCTTGTCCGCAACCTTTGCGCCGCCGAGAATCGCGACGAAAGGACGCACCGGGTTGTCCACCGCGTTGCCGAGGAAGTCGATCTCTTTCTGCATCAGATATCCGACCGCGCAGGTATCGATGTATTCTGTCACGCCGACGTTGGAGCAGTGTGCCCTGTGAGCGGTTCCGAATGCGTCATTCACGAATACGTCCGCAAGGGAGGCCAGCTCTTTGGAGAAAGCTTCGCCGTTCTTGGTCTCTTCCACTCTGTAGCGGGTGTTCTGAAGGAGGATCACATCGCCGTCCTTCATCGCCGCAACTGCCGCTTCCGCGTTCGGGCCGACAACATTGTCATCCGCGGCGAACTTGACTTCCTGACCGAGCAGCTCGGACAGGCGCTGTGCAACCGGTGCGAGGGAAAGCTCCGGCTTCGGCTCTCCCTTGGGTTTTCCGAGGTGTGAGCAGAGGATCACCTTTCCGCCGTCGGCGATCAGTTTCTTAATGGTCGGAAGCGCGGCCACAAGACGGTTTTCGTCCGTAATCTTTCCATCCTTCAGCGGTACATTGAAATCACAGCGGACCAGAACTTTTTTCCCTTTAACGTTGATATCATCAACGGACTTCTTATTCAGCATCTTCTTTCTCCTTATAATCGCTATCCCTTCCGGGGATTTCTGAAAAAGAGGTCCGGTCCTCTCAGACCGGACCTCTTCAGGGTCATTATACCTGACACTTCATTATTTGTTCAGGAACTTTGCAAAATACTTGATGGTTCTGCACATATTGGAAGTGAAGGAATTCTCGTTGTCATACCAGGAAACAACCTGAACCTCGGTCTTGTCGCCGCAGGGAAGGACCATGGTCTGGGTAGCATCGAACAGAGAACCATAGGTCATGCCTACGATATCCTTGGAAACGATCTCATCCTCGTTGTAACCGAAGGACTCGTCAGCAACGCTCTTCATCTTCGCGTTGATCTCATCAACAG
>ODAI010319641.1_pt1 | contig 20886 bp, 37 predicted proteins | sample 1539321 | NCBI WGS metagenome assembly ODAI01 (sample SAMN02144231, study PRJEB22623) | gut metagenome | biome: sheep rumen | host: Ovis aries | place: New Zealand
AGAGTTGTCATGGGCAGGCTGAAAGTCAAACGCTTTCACACCAGGCACAAGCAGATCGAGAGGGCCCGCACCATGATGGAACGTGGGCAGAAAGGAAAGTGAATCACATGGTACGCGAGAAGATGAAGCAGCAGAGCAGGTTCTTCCTGCGCAGACGTTCCCGCTTTGCCGGGAAGGAGTATTACCACGAATCGGGCACACAGTGCATCGGGACGCCCGACGAGAAGGATTACATCAACTGGACGCGCTACCGCGACGAGGCCCACGGCTTCGGGACGATCAAGCAGGCAAGGAAGATGGCCGCTACGATCTGGGAGCGCTTCGGCCAGAAGGTGGATGTCGTGGACCGTGACGGGGAGGTGTGCTGATGGCAATGGGAACGTGTCGCGGCTGCGGCGCTCCTATTCGCTGGATCCGGACGCAGGGCGGGAAGTCAATGCCCTGCGAACCGGAGCCGGTGACCTACTGGCAGAGCGCCACTGGCCTGTACAAGCTGGTCACGCCCAACGGTGAAGTCGTCAGTGCCTCGATAGAGGGCGACCCGCAGACGGCTACGGGCATCGGGTACATGTCACACTTTGCGACCTGCCCCTATGCAGGGCAATTCAGAAAGAGGTGACGGCATGGAGAACTTGAAACCATGCCCCTTCTGTGGCGGCGAGGCCAAGATGCAATTCGGTTGGCCTGCGCAGCAGGGCAAGAAACGCCAGAAGATGGTTTTCGTGATATGCAAAACCTGCCGCTGCAAGACGGAGACGATCTATCAGATGCCGTATCAGGCATGGGAAGATTGCAAGCGATACGCAATCCTGCTTTGGAACAGGAGGTATAACGATGCTTGACCACGAGAAGATACTGAACTTCATTGGCCGATTCCACGGCAGCGAGTATGTCTTCCTCCACGGCTGCTGCTACTGGTTCGCCCACATACTTGAAACGGAGTTCCTCAGCACGGGGGCGGTCACCATCATGTACGAGCCGGTGGAGGGCCACTTCATCACCAGGATTGGCAACCGGTACTACGACATCCGCGGCGACGTTACCGAACTGTACCGTGGTAAGCCGATGTACAACATTGACGAGCTGGCCTATGAGGACAGCAGTCATTACCGGCGCCTGATGAGGGATTGCCGGGACTTCGAGGAGGCAGAGAACGATGGATGACCGGACAAGGCAGCTGATCGAAGCCTATATTCCTCACCCCAGAGACCCTTCATTGGAGGCTGGCGAGTATTTCTTCTGTCAGGAGACCATGGGCGGGCCGCGAATCATTCGCGTGTTCGCCCTGGACATCCTCCCTCACAGGGATGGCACGGAGTACGGAATCTATCAGAGCCGCGGCCCACGGCTTGTCCGCGTGGACACTCGCGGCGACGGCGATCCTTCCCGAGGTGTACACATGCATGAGCTGTACGACAACAAGGAGGATTGCCGGGACAAGACGCACAGCTGCTATGACGATTGGGAATGGCTGCGGGAACAGCAGCAGAAGGAGGTTGAAGACGGTGGTTGATATCGACAAGCTGAAGCCGTTGGTGAAGTTGACCGTCGCTGACATGCTGGAAGATCGGAGGGACGTTTACAGCAGATCGACCATGTACCATGGCCGCATGATTGCCAAGGACGCGGGAACCGGGAAAGTCCTGTTCGACACAAGGAATAACAAGCGGCCGTTCGTTGAGAAGTTCTTTGATGACATTATCTGCGCCATGTGGGTTGAGATGCGCGAGACTTGGAAGCCTGCCGGTTTTAGCGCTTCTTACGAAGCCGTGTTGTGCTGCTACGTTCACCATGTTGAAAAACGAAAGGAGACAGACCATGCCTGACAGAGAAAAAGTCAAAGCAGGCCTTCGCTGCTGCATTGTCCGAAATCCGGATGACAAGATGCGCTGCCCGGAATGCCCGTATCGCGACCCTGGCACGTACTGCCTGAACCGGCTAAAGATAGACGCGCTGGCCCTGCTGGATGAAGACACCGTGAACGATTGCAAGGAGTGTGGGATTGATGCCTGAGCAGGAAAAACTGGCAAAGACCATCGAAGGGCTGAAAGAATTGCAGTCGCATTTCCGGGCGATGGCTGGAATATCCAGCAGCAGGCAAGGACGGGCGAACCACATCGAAAGCGCAAGGACTATAGAGGATGCCATCGCCGTGCTGAAGGATTTTGAACATATCAGCTTCGAGGGTACATTCTTGAACCGTGAAGATTATGTCAATATCGGTGACATAATTGATTGTCTTTCCGGTTTGGCATGGGAGAAGGACGCTGCATTTCATGTCGTCGGTCTGATTGAATGGGCAATGGGCAAGCGTGCCATCACCAGAGACGAGATACTAAAAGCGCAAGAGCCTCACTGGATTAGCGTCGAGGATGGCTTGCCCCAGGAACACGATACCATATTTGCGAAGTTCTACGGAACAGACAAGTGGAGAAACGACATGTTCGTGAAGGTGTCAGATGATGTTCGAGTTGTCAAGGTTTTCCGTGACGGCACGAAAAGAGTACATCACGATCACACTGTGGATGGTAGATGGGAATCTGAACGCAAAGGGCTTGATGTGTATGGGCACGTCACCCATTGGATGCCAAATCCAGAGTTGCCGTTCTGCACATCCCGCCCGACTGACGAACAGAGGGAGGCGACACCGTGGGGGTAACAAATGCCGATGCGTTCAAAAAGCTGTTTGAAGGGCTGTATGCCACAGAATTGTGGAGCTGGTCGGAAGACCAATTTCTCGAATGGCTGAACAGTGATTATGCAGGAATCGCTCTGCCAGAGTATTTTGAACGACCCATTTGCCAATGCTGCGGGAAGCCGCTCGACCATTTGATGGTCGACATGTTCGCCTATGACGGCAGCGATTCCTTCGTGAAGACAGCGTTGACCTACATCAAGGAAGCGGATTTTGTCGCCATTACCACCACACGGAATTGGACAGGCTATGATCTGGATGACGAAGAACGAAAAGAGACCATCGTATGCCCAGAATGTGGGAAGTATCCGTTCGACAAAATCTATGAGATACAGATTGACGAGCCGGTGAACGTGACGATGTGGCACTCTGTTACCAATGGTGAGAAGGTGGTGCAGTGAGATGACAATACAGCGAATGGGTGAATTGCTTGAAATTGAGCGGGAATGCGTGCTCCGGAATGCCAGCGGGGAATGCAATCGGTTTTGTGCTGAATGCGATTTGCTTCAGGATGATACGGAGCTTCACGAAATGTATACCGATGTGCTTGCCCTGTTGAAAGAACAGACACCGAAGACAATGACCTTGGAAGAAGTCAAGGCCTATCTCGCTGACGATGACCCGGACAAAAACCCGCTCTGGGTACAGTGGGCGACGAGCTCTGTAAAAGGCGGTTGGGTGCTGCCGCACACCGTTGAAGATCTGATGTGGCGGTATGAATCCATCTATCAGGCCCATTGGGTCCTCTGGACACAGAAGCCGAACGACGAGCAGAAGAAGACGATATTGTGGAGAAGGTGAATGATGGCTGATTGGAGGAATGACCCCGCCACAAAGAAGCAGCTGGCTTACATCGAGGAAATTCAGGAATTCTCCGACTTCCCGATTCCGCGGTTTACCGGCAGCACGAAGGGCGAGGCAAGCGACTACATAGATCGATGGTCGAAGACGGCCCACGAAGCCTTTGACTTCCATGGGCACGGAGACAACTACGGCGACAGAATTTAAGGAGGAACACATGGAGAAATTCAAAGAAGGCCAGTTGATCGTCTATCACAACGGCGATAAGTACGAGATCGGCAAGATCAAGCGCGTGGTTAAGGATGGCGCGTTTGTCTATTACTCCAGCGGTGAGACCGCCGCCAAGACCCCGTTTGACTTGATGCACCCGCTGATCAATGCGAATTGTATCGGTGAGACCAGCCTGGGCGGGAGCATGAATTAGGAGGTGACTGCATGTTCGGAGGAATCGGTTTTCCCGGCCATTACTGGCCATCGTCGATGCTGAAGCGCATCAGGCAGAAGCACATGAGGTATTGCGACCTGAAACGCGGTCAGACCGTCGTGATCGAGCAGAAGGATGGCGAGGTCAAAAAGGCCGCGATCATGGACATGCCATATGAGGGCATCAGCGTGAAGCTGGAGGATGGCCGGGATGCATTCTTTGCCAGAGCAGACTTCGGCTACACTTGGCGCAGCTGGTGGCGCAGGCCGGCGAATCAGGACAGGCTTTCAGATCCGTGGAGGTGAGAGCGTGGACAAGCATATCCGGGTGAAAACACCCGAGGAGCGACGGCGCGATATCGAGAGGGAGCTGGACTTCCTCGATCATCAGAAACAAGCCGCGAAGCGTGAGTATGACCGCAGGCTGGCCGACATCGAAGCTCAGAGGGCACGGGTGCTGAAGCGCCTGCGGAGCATAAGCAAGGAGGGGGTGAGATCATGAAGAAGCTGCTGTAATCATCTGACCGGCGCTGTGGGCGGGCACACATTCACATAATTATCCATAATGCAATTCGGACCCGGCCTGCCCACGGCTCCATGATTCCATGCGAAGCGAAGGAGAAAACCATGGCTGCAAGATTGTGGAAACCTGAACCCGGCACAAAGGTATGGTTTGTCTGCGAACACTTCTACCGCAGGCCGGGCGCTGACAAGTATCAGCCAGAATATGAGTTCATGGTGTATCAGGGCGAGGTTATGAGCTATCGCGTTGGCAACTGGACGGACGTCGAAATCAGGTATCGCAGCGAGGAAGGGCCTGTCAAGTTGACTGACATCGTTCTGCGCGCAGACAAGCGAACGATCTTCGACAATCCACGGGACGCGGCGCTGCTGGCAAAGGAAATGACCGATGATTATTTGAGACGCTGGGGCTGGTGCTGGAATAAAGACATGTGGCCTGATCGTCCGCCCGTGCCCCGGCGCTGGGAGAAATACCTGACGGAGGCGAAGGAAGATGCCGGATGTACAGCAGATCATTGATGGCCTCGGCTGTTTGACGACACACCAGCACACCAAATGCCTAATCTGCCCGTTCAATCCGCATCCAGGAATGGAGTGGGTGTACGGCTGCATCAAGGGACAGAGCGACATCGTAGAAGCGGCGCGGGAGGCGCTGCGGAAGTATCAGGAGGTGACGGATCATGGAGAAGGAGTTGACGGCGGCTGAAGTACGCAAGCTTCCGGAGTCCTCAAAGGTGACGATACACGGTAGAGACAGGCATGGCTATCCGACGCGGACGCTCTGCTTCGTGCATGAGCTCCCCAACGGACGGAAGGTACTTCATCCGATGGGGCTGTTCTGCGAGGGATTCATTGAGATACGGAAGCGGGACAGGTACACGATGGAGGTGGAGGCATGAATGGAGATGACCTGATTTCGAGGGCGGCGGCGATAGAAGCATTCGATGATGAGCGTGTTGATCGAAATTATGGTGACGTAAGCCCTGAAAGCGTAATCGAAGTTATTGAATCCATCCCAGCCGTGGACGCTGTGCCGGTGGTGTTCTGTAAGCATTGCAGGAAGTGCACCATCTGGGAGGACGGCCACAGTTTTACATGCAATGAGGACGAGATTGACTACTACGCGCCGACCTATGATGCCGCGACCTTCTACTGCGCGGACGGGAAACGGAGGGATGAACCATGTACCTGATACGAAAGGACGGAATGTGGCTGCTGGGCTTCCAGCCGAGCGGCATCAGGGAGTTTGTGAACGGAGCCATGACGGAGGTGTACACCGCCATATGGGGCAATGACATCCACGACGCAAAGGGCTATGAGCAAGAGGAAACGGCCAAGGTATACGCCGATCTGTTCGGCGGCGACGTGATACTGGTGTCGGTGAAGCAGACCGGGAAGGAGGATGCAGAAGAATGAGCCTTTGGATGAATCAGATCGTCGAGCAGTACGGCGAGGAGTACATATTCCGTCAGCTGGCCGAGGAATCCTCGGAGCTGTGCCAGGCATCGTTGAAAATGGTGCGCTCAATGCGCGGGGAGACGCCGGTCAGGATGACCGAAGCGTATGAGCATGTGCTGGAGGAAGTGGCCGACATTGAAGTCATGCTGCACGTTCTGAAAACAGCGGTGCTCAACGATGGGGCGAATGCGAAGGTCGCGGCCATTTTCCAGAAGAAGAAGGACAGGATGATCGACCGAATGCTCGAGGGGGAATGCCTCGACAGCGACGGGAAGTGATAGGCATGAAAGGCGCCGGTCAGTGCCCGAAGTGCGGAGGGTTTACGTCCAAGGTCATCGACAGCAGACCGATTGACACGGGAACGAGGCGGCGAAGGGTGTGCGCGGAGTGCTCCACGCGCTGGACGACGGTGGAAGTGCCGCTCGGGGAGTGGCAGACCATGAAAAAGCTGAAAAAGCTGTTTGATCGCACGAAAAGCCCTTGACAACTTCCGAATCCTGTCCTTTTGCGGGGTTTGACAACTTCCCTTCGGGGTGGTAGAATCTTCACGATGAATTTGTGTGCTTGGGTGTGTGTGCAGCACCCGGCACACATTTTTATTTTGCCCATGAGGCAAGGCCGGGACGTTCCCTCCCCGGTCGCCGCCTGCCTATGCCGTCTCTTTCGGAGCGTCTTCAGGATGGCAGATGGTCATATAAGGCGGCTATTCCTTTCGAATTCGTATCACGCCACTTCCGAAGGAAGGAGGCAAATCGGTCTGCGTTTACTCCTGACGCAGAGATTCAAAGCGCCCGTCGCCCCGGACGCAACCGATGGCAAAAGGAGGTTTTTTCATGTTTTCCAATCTGACGCAGAGATTCAAAGCGAATCCGACGATCTATTACGCGCTTTCGATCTGCGCAACCTGGGCCGGTATCGGCTCACTGATGAACGGCGTCACCATGACGCAGACCTACGGCGTAGTTCCGAGCCTGATCTGGGTGATCGGCAACGTTGTGGCCTGCATCCTGTTCGGCGCCGTCGCTCTGAAAATCCCGAAGGTCCGGGAAGTCTTCGGCTCGAAGATCATGCGCTGGGTGTGCGGCATCATGTGTGTGTTTCAGGCATGGCTCTCCATGAATGGGACGCAGACGGTTTTTGCAGACACGCCCCTGGGCAAGGACTACGGCATGTTTATCGCCTACGCCATGGCGGTGATATTCCTGGTGATCCTGCTGAAATACGGCATGATACGGAACGTGCTGACAGACGGCGCGGGATGGATCATCGTCTATGTGCTGGCGCTGCTGGTCACCGTCGCCGCCATGATCCACTCCTGCGGCGATTTCAACGTCATCCCGATGGTTGCCGATGGCGACAGCATGAAGCAGGGTATCTGGAAAGCTGTGCTGCTCCTGCCCGGACCTTTCACATATCCATACTTTTTTGAGATTCTCAATTACAACGAGAAGAACGAGGACGGCACCGCAAGGGTGAATGTCAGAAGGGCGTTCACGCTGGGCGGTGTTTCCTTCGGCATCTACATGGCCATCATCTTTGCCTTGGCCTGGACGAAATTCACGCCGGTGCTGAACATCATCAAGGCATTCCTGATCACGATCATCGGCGCGTCCACCCTGTCCTCGTCCATGTACAGCATCTATGTCGCCTTTGGCAAAAAGGTCGGCCTGGTCATCAACGCCGCGCTGATCCTGCTGTGGGCCGTGCTGATTCCGCTGGGCGTCATGGGCATGTGGACGCTGATGGCCTCGGTGCGCATCTACTTCGTGGGCGCCGGCATCCTGTTCGCCATACTCTGGAACGCTTGGGAGAAGCGGAAGGAGGTGGCAGCATGAATCTCGTGGAGAAAAAGCTGTCCGACCTTCATCCCATTGAGAAGAACGTGAGGCGGCACAACGATAAGCAGATCGGTGAATACATCCGTTCGCTCGACATGTTCCAGCAGATACGTCCGATGGTGGTCGATGAAACCGGGACAATCCTCATCGGCAATGGCATGTATGAGGCCATGAAGCGCCTCGGCTGGGAAAGTGCGTCATGTGAAGTGCGCGAGGGCCTGACCGAGAATCAGAAGATCAAGCTGATGATGGCCGACAACCGCGTGTATGAGTTGGGCATGACCGACATGGACGCCTTCGAGGAGCTCGTTCGTTCGCTGGGCGACGACATCGACGTGCCCGGCTGGGACGAGGACTTGTTGCAGACCATAACCTCCACCATCAAAGAGGCTGACGCCATCGTGGAGAGTTACGGTCTGTTCGATTCCGACGAGGTTTCCCGCATGAACGAGCGCCAGCGGGAAGACCACACAGCGCTCGCGGGGCGGGAGACGGACAGTCCGCCGTTGCAACGGCCCTCAGGGAGCCTTGACGCCGCTGAAGCTGTGTCAGATAGGCCAGCACCGCCGCCGCCCACAGCCGCCACGGAGCCCCGGACAGCGCGAACCATCGTCTGCCCGCACTGCGGCCAGCGCATCAACCTTGACGAGATCGGGGGCATGTGATATGCCCATCCGTAGTATTGAGAGCAGCATCAATGTCCTGGACGCTGCGAAGATGCGCATCAAGAACGCATTCTCCAACGGCTGCAAGATGTACCTGTCCTATTCATGCGGGAAGGACAGCGCATGTCTGGCCAGCCTGACATATGACCTGATACGCGCAGGCGAGATCAACGGGAAGCAGCTGACGGTGATCTTCATCGACGAAGAAGGACTGTACCCTTCGATGGTACGCGCAGCCGAACAGTGGCGAGAGAAATTCCTGTCCATCGGCGTCCCCTTCCTCTGGTTTTGCCTCCCGTTCAAGCAGGTCAGCGTGATCGATCACCTGTCAGCGTCGGAGAGCTGGATAACGTGGGAGCCGGGGAAGGAAGATATTTGGATGCGCGATCCTCCTCCGTATGCGATATTCCACAGCCCGTACCTCAAACATCCGGGCGAGATGAACTACCAGACCTTTTGCGGGAAAGCCTTTGCGGACGGTATCGCCATGATCGGGCTGCGCACGGCTGAATCCCTGACGCGCAATCAGGTCATCGCCAAGATGGACATGAAGCATCTGAACGGACGGCTCTATCCGATCTACGACTGGTCGGACGATGACGTCTGGCTGTACATCAAAGAGCGTGGCCTGGACTTCCCGGAAATCTACATGCGGCTGTACGAGGCGGGCGTGAATAAGAATCAGCTCCGCCTCTGCTGCTTCTTCGGGGATATGTCCACACAGGGATTGCGCTGGGTAGCGGAGACGGACCCGAAACTGTGGGAGCGCATACAGCGCCGTGAACCCAACGCCTATCTTGTCCTGCTGTATTGGGACAGCGAGATGTTCAGGCGGTCATCACGCAAGCGCCGGGAGCTGGAAGCCGACGAGGAGAAGAAGGACTACTGCGCACTGTGTAAGGACATGCTGTTCATACACCCCGAGCGGTACAATATCGCAGTAGATACTAAGGCAAAAATCGGCTCATGGCGCGGTTTGTTCATCAAGTCGTATGGCATCGCGACCCAGAAGCATTACAAGAAGATGTACGAGGGATTATTGTACGGCGACCCCAAGTCCCGTGTACTCCGGATACTCTGGACAAGTATTTACCAGGATTACAACCTGTCCATCAAGAAAGGGGGCAGGGCGTAATGGCCGGACAGATACACATGGATATCTTCGCTCCTTTGTCGTCACTTCAATGGGTCGATCGTACGATGCTGCACGCCAACGGCTACAACCCCAACAAGGTCAGCGAGGACAACCTGCGTCTGCTGGTGCAATCCATTCTCACCAACGGCTGGACGCTGCCAATCGTATGCAAGCCCGACTACACCATCATCGACGGATTCCACAGATGGACAGTCAGCGGACGCGAACCCCTGCTGTCGAAGCTGAAAGGTAAGGTGCCCGTCGTGATCGTGGATCATCATGGCGACCAGAGCGCCGATGTGTACGGAACCATCACCCACAACCGGGCAAGGGGTACGCATCTGCTCGGACCCATGAAGGCAATCGTGAAGCAGCTGCTCGATGAGGGCAAGACAGTGGACGAGATCGGGAAGCAACTCGGGATGAAACCAGAGGAGGTCTTCAGACTGTCGGGCTTTACACGTCAGGATTTCCTCGCATTAATGACGCGAGACCATGATACATATAGCCGCGCTCGCGTTATCGTGAATATCTAAAACAAAGTTTCTCAATCTCTCATTCGAGGTCTGACGGCAACCAGACCCCTCGCTTTTTTTAAGCGGAGGTAAAGAAAAAGGTACTGTCAGCGCAGCAAAATGCACCGCGCCCTCTTCGACCCCAAAAAAAGTTTATACACCACGCAAAAAAATATGGGGTTTACTTGACGAAATGACACGATTGCTTGGAATCAGTGCCCAAAAATCAAGTAAACCCCAACAGAGGTGACGACCATGAGCGAAAAAAAGCCAGTCGAATATGACGAGGAGAATATATTCATTCTCCAGCCAAGGAGAAATGTCTACCTGAAGACACAAGACCTATGTCTCCTGCTGGGAGTGACAAAGCAGTGGATAGGGCAACTGGTGAGCCAAGGTACGCTGATACGGACAGAGACAGATTATGGGGCAATGTTCAATATGCTGGACAGTGTAAAACTCTATCTGAGTTCACTGACCGAGAAAGCGAAAAAGAGCGAAGAAGAAAAAAAGCTGGATAAAGCAAAGATGGCGGCAGAGGTAAAGTATAAGGCCGCTAAAGCAACGATGGTACAGCTCCAGGCCGACGAGCTCAAGGGAAAGATGCACAGATCGGAGGACGTGCAGGCATTCACACAGAGTTTGGTTGACACGATTCGTCAATCGCTGCTTTCCCTCCCTGGCCGCATGGCCGTTGAGCTCTCCCTGTGTGATACTGCGGAAGAGTGCTCCGTAATCATCAAAGACACCGTGAAGGACGTGCTTCGGGAACTCTCTGAATATGAGTATGACCCGGAGAAGTACGAAGATATGGTCAGAGAAAGGGAAAACATGTCTGAAAGAGCAGAGGATGATTTAGATGATTTCTGATGCAGCCAAGGCCGAAGCCGAAGCCAAGATCGAAGCCAAGACTGAAGCGGCAGCTAAGGCCAAGGCAGCAGCTGTAGCCGGTGCGCGTAAATTGAATCGAGAGCTGAAAAAGCAAATTCGAGCTTTTCAGGTTCTCGATGATTTGACTGTATCGCAGTGGGCCGATAAATTCCGTCGCCTTTCTCCTGAAAGCTCTGCTGAAGCAGGTCCATGGCGAACAAAGAAAACGCCGTACCTGAAGGAAGTGATGGACGCATTCACTGACCCGAAGATAAGGCATATCGTGATGGTCGCCGCCTCGCAGGTCGGCAAATCGGAGGCCATGAACAACATCATCGGCTATATCATCGATCAGGATCCCGGTTCAATTCTGATGATCGAGCCGACAAACGGAGACGCGAAGGAATACTCCAAGCTCCGTATTGCTCCGATGATTCGTGATTCCAAGGCGCTGCGGAAAAAGGTGTTTAACTCTTTGCGTAGGGATTCCGGAAACACGATTCTTCAGAAAAGCTATCCCGGTGGCATACTTACAATGTGCGGTTCGACAGAAGCGCATGCCCTGGCATCAAAGCCGATCAGGTTCGTCCTCGGTGACGAGCGTGACCGCTGGGCAACAGAGGCCGGGAAAGAGGGCGACCCGTGGAAACTGGCAATGGCCAGACAGAGGACGTTCTACAACGCGAAATCCTATGAATGCTCTACGCCGACAATCAAGGGTTATTCCCCGATTGAGAAAGCGTTCAATGAGGGGACGAGGGAGCGCTGGTGTTCCAAGTGTCCCCACTGCGGCGAATATCAAAACATCCGCTGGCAGGATATACGGTACGAATTCGACACGGTTGAGATCGACCATGAGGAAACGTACATCGTCAATGAAGTATACTATGTCTGCCCGAACTGCGGCGGCATCTCCTATGAGCACGAGATGAAAAAATCTCCTGCGCGCTGGATAGCTGAAAACCCGGAAGCGAAAAGAAACGGCATTCGGTCATTCTGGCTGAATGCCTTTTGCTCGCCCTGGGTGTCATGGAAGAAGATCGTCAGCGAATACCTGAGCGCCCGGAAGGATGCCAGCAAGCTGAAGGTCGTGTACAACACGCTGTTCGGGGAATTGTGGGAAGAACGAGGCGGGCTGGCCAATGAAGACGACTTCCTGGCCAGACGCGAGGAATACAACGCAGAGCTCCCGGACGGCGTGTTGGTGCTGACTGCCGGCGTTGACGTGCAGGATGACCGCCTTGAATACGAGGTCGTTGGCTGGGGCCTGAGAAAGGAAAACTGGGGTATAAAGCGCGGCGTCCTCATCGGGAGGCCTGATACTCCGGAAGTATGGCAACAGCTGGATGAAGTCATCACTCGGATATACCGCTATGAGAACGGGAAAGGGCTTCGCATCAGCATGACCTTCGTTGATGATGGTGGCCATTACACGCAGTATGTCCGTCAGAATTGTGCGCGCCGCATCGGAATGAGAGTGTTCGACTGCAAAGGCTTCGGTGGTGATGGAAAACCGTACACCTCCCCGCCGAAAAAGGTCAAGATTGTCATTCGAGGACGCACCGTAGGCGAGTGCTGGCAGTTTCAGTTGGGCGTTGACGCTGGAAAACAGATGATCATGGACGGGCTGAAAATCCAAACCCCCGGCCCACGGTTCTGCCATTTCCCATTGAATCCTGAAGCGGGCTATGAGCACCGCTTTTTTGTTGGCCTTTTGTCGGAGCATCTTGTCTACAAAGAGCACAACAAGAACCCGTGGGTATGGGAGAAGATACCAGGGCATGAGCGCAATGAAGCGCTGGACTGTCGAAACTACGCGCTGGCTGCGCTGATTGCCCTCGCGCCTGATATGGACGCGATCTTGCGACGCAGGAATGGGCTGACGGATGATACGGCGAAAAAGCCAGCGGCCAGTAAGCCAAAGACCATGAACCCGCTAAATAAATATTACGATGAATGGTAGGTGAAAACGGATGGATAAAGCGACGGTTGAGAAGCGCCTGAAATATTGGCAAGACACGCTCGATACACTGATGGACACCTACACATCCCTGTTGAACGGTGGTGTGAAGTCGTACACGATTGATGACCGAACCCTCACCAAATTCGACATACCATCCATCAAACGAGCGATCAATGACGCGGAGACGAAAGTCTCCGAATACGAGGCTCTGCTGAACGGAATGGCCCCACGAAAGGCCTTCGGGGTAGTCCCTCGTGACTGGTGATCGGATAAATGCCCTCCGGGGCTTTTATCAGCGCAGCGGTACGGAGTTTCGCTCTCCTTTCGTCGATGCCGCTGCGCTTTATATTTTCAGGATTGGAGGTGAATAACCGTGGAAAACAACAAACGTCCGCAGGCCAGCGGGTACAGCGAAGCCGGCGCCAGCACTATCAGACGTGCACTGAAGGGATTCAAGGCGGTATCCTCTTCCCCGAACGAGGATATCAACTGGAATAACTACACGATGCGCCAGCGTGCCCGAATGTTGTACATGTCCTCGCCGGTTGCCGCCAGCGCGATCAAAACCAACAGGACAAAGGTGGTCGGCACGGGCTTGACGCTGAAGTCCAGCATCGAGCATAAGGCCCTGGGCCTCACGCCTGAAGCAGCGAAGGAATGGCAGCAGAACACGGAGCGGGAATTTGCTCTGTGGGCAGGAAAGAGGGAGAATTGCGACGCCTTGGGCCTGAACGATTTTTCGGGCCTGCAACAGCTGGTCGTCACCTCCTGGCTGATGAATGGTGATGTGTTCGCCCTGTTCCAGTGGTACAAGGAAACGCCCATCAATCCGTATCAGCTGCGCATCCACCTGATCGAAGCCGACAGGATCAGCACGCCGGTATCGGCGGGTGTTGCTCCCATAAGCGGCATGACCGATGGGAAAAATCTCAAAACGGGCAACAGGATTTACGATGGCGTAGAGATCGATAAGCATGGCATGGTAGTCGCCTATCACGTCTGCGATACCTACCCGAATCAGAGGCTCCGCGAAAAGATGGAGTGGAATCGCGTCGTCGCCTACGGCAAGCGGACCGGCCTGCCGATGATCCTGCACATCATGGATTCGGAGCGCTGCGACCAGTACAGGGGTGTGACCTACCTCGCGCCGGTTATTGAGAGCCTGCTGAACATCAGCAGGTATACGCAATCCGAGATCATGGCCGCGCTGATTCAGTCGTTCTTCACCGCGTGGATTAAGACGAATACCAATCCAGCTGCTATCCCGGTCAATGAGGTCGGCTATGGCGACGCAGACGAGCAGACGGCAGACAGCAATGATTCTCACCTCGAAAACGAGTATCAGATGGGACCTGGCACTGTGCTCCACCTGAAGCCTGACGAGGAAGTGGTGTTCGGCAATCCGAGCATCCCGACGCAGGGCTTTGATATTTTCTTCAAGGTGATCTGCCGGGAGATCGGCGCCGCGTTGGAAATCCCCTACGACACGCTGCTGAAGGAATTCAACGCCAGCTACAGCGCCAGCCGCGCCGCGCTCATGGAGGCGTGGGAGGCCTTCAAGATGCGCAGGCAGATGTTGGTCAACATGTTCTGCCAGCCCGTATATGAGCGGTGGCTGTGCGAGGCCGTGGCAATCGGACGCATCAAAGCGCCCGGTTTTTTCACGGATCCTCGAATCCGCGCTGCCTGGTGCAAGGCTCGATGGATTGGCCCGGTCCAAGGGCAGCTTGACCCGACCAAGGAAGTCAAGGCTGATATCCTCGCCGTCGCTCATGGATTCAAGACGCATGAGCAGGTGACGCGAGAGATCGGCGGCGGCGACTGGAACGAGAACATGGAGCAGCTGGCCCATGAGAACGAAACCCTTGCTGCCGCTGGTGGTGTGAACCAGGACGCACAGCGGTTCAGCCAAGAACCGGATGACCCGGAGAAAGGAGATGGCGACGATGCCCAACAAACCTAAGACCCTGACGCGCCCGTGCTACACGCTGGCCGTCGAAGGGAAACATGCCGAGCTGACGATGTACGGCCAGATCGTTGAAACGTGGCCGGTGGATTGGTGGACCGGTGAGAGGATCGAGGGCCAATTCATAGCCCTGCAAGACTTCTTGGCCGACCTCGAATCCATCAAGGACGCGGAGACGCTGACTATCCACATGAACAGCGTCGGCGGCGACGGATATTCCGCAATCACCATCCACAATCGGCTGCGCACCCTCCCCGCGGAAAAGACCGCGATCGTGGAGGGCGTTGCTATGTCTGGCGGTTCGCTGATTATCTGCGCTTGCGAGCATACCAAGGCATTCGCCAATTCGCTGATCCTCTGGCACCATGCCTGGACGTACATCTGGGGCGCCTACAATGCCCCCGAATTGCACAAGGAGGCCAATGGGCTGGAGGGCATGGACAAGAGCCAAGCGGAGATCTACATGCGCAAGACCGGCAAAACGCTCGAAGAGGTCACGTCCATCATGAACGACGAGCGTCACCTGACCGGCCGCGAAGCGTATGAGATGGGCTTGATCGACGAGCTGCTTGACGAGACCGAGGAGGAAGACCTCGATATCGCCGTCAGCGCCGACAAGCGCACGCTCTTTGTGAAGGGACATCAGATGCGGATTGCCGCGTTTGGTGAGCTTCCGGAGGGCATCAAAGTGGTCGAAGCCGCACCCGCACCGGGGAGCGAGGACGGTTTTGATAATATCGAGCCTGACGCTTCAGGCAAAGAAGGAGGTAGTAACCCTATGACCCTTGAGGAATTCCGTAAGGAGAATCCCGAAGCGGCTGCGGCCTTGCTTGCCGAGGCACAGGCAGACGCGAACAGCGCGGCGGTTCAGGCTGAACGCCAGCGCATTTCTGATATCGACGCCATCTCTGGCCTGTTCAGTGATGATGTCGTGAACGCCGCCAAGTACGGCGAGAACGCCTGCACTGCCCAGGAGATGGCATACCGCGCCGCGGTGGAATCCGCGAAGCAGGGCAAGAAGTTCATGTCCGACGTCCAGAAGGATTACAAGGACAGCGGTGCCAACGACGTGGGCGCTGCTCCTTCTTCCGAGGACGATGACAAGCCCATGACCAACGCCGACAAGGTGGCTGCTGGTGAAGCCATGGCCAACAAACTGTTCGGCAACAACAAGGAGGTGTAACCCATGGCCACCCGTGATCTGCATGAGAAGATCGGCTCTGTGGAGTTTGAAAAGCTGTTTGCGGGCATGCAGCCCCCGGCTATCGTGAAGCCGGGCGTCATCCGCAAGCTCGCCACCGCTGCCACGCTGAAGCGCGGCACCCTGCTGGCGAAGTCCTCTGGCTCTGCCGGCGACGGCAAGCTGGTGATCTTCGGCACCACCGCCGCGTCCAACGAAACCCTGACTGCCGACTGCGTCCTGTGTGACGACATCGAGGTCGGCACCAGCAACGACGAGAATGTCGCTGTCTATGTCAGCGGCGATTTCAACGAGGCTGCGCTGATCGTGGCGACCGGCGCGACCATCACCGAGGCCGACAGGGACGCCCTGCGCACGAAGGGCATTCTGCTCGGCACCGTGATGGAACCCTAAAGAAGGAGGGATGAATAATGTCTCTGCTTGTCAATATCCTTGACACCTACTACATGGCAGGTCTGTGGAAGGGCCTGTCTCCTGTCAACACCTTCTTCCGTGATCGGTATTTCCCCACCGAGGCGGGAGACATCTTCAAGGCCGACAAGGTGCTCTGCGAGTACCAGGACGGCGACAATGGCATGGCGCCCTTCATGGTCGAACGCGCTGACCCGATCAACGTGGCTCGCCAGGGCTATGAAATCCACGATTACTCTCCGACCTGCATCAAGCAGAGCCGCAACCTGACCGTGGATGACCTGAAGAAGCGCGGATTCGGTGAGGCTATCCTGTCCAACAGCACCGAGGCCGAGCGCGCTGCCAAGCTGGTGGCCGATGACCTGGCTCTGCTGGAGCGCCGGTTCACCCGCACCGAGGAGCTGCTGTGCGCGAACACCATGATCAACAACGGCTTCACCGTGAACGAGATGCTGGACGCGAACACTGTCGGCAACGTGGCGACCGTCCAGTACTACGACCCCAACCAGGGCAACGATGGCATCTACACCATCCCGTCCGCTGACCGCTGGGCGACCAACACCGCGTGGAGCGTGATCGTCGGTCATGTCCGCGCCATGTGCCGCGCCCTGTCCCGTCGCGGTCTGCCCCACACTGACCTGATCGTTGGCCAGGCCGTCGCCGACATCCTGCTGGCGAACACCGACTTCCAGAAGCTGGTGAACAGGGACAGCGGTATCATCATCGCCTCTCCCATCATGCAGGAGCTGACGAAGTACGACGGCGTTTCCCTGCTGGGCATCGTCAACTTCGGCGGCTACCGTCTGAACGTCATCGTCGTGGACGAGCAGTACAAGAGCGGTGGCAGCTATGTCAACTACTTCCCGGCGAAGGGCATCATGGTCACCGCGCCCAGCTGCGGCCATCTGATGTACGCCCACATCGTTCACATGGACGATAACGGCGACGTTGAGACGATTGCCGGCAAGCGCGTCCCCGACCTGTTCGTCGATCGCAAGAAGAAGATCCGCGAGATCATTCTGGAGAGCCGCCCGCTGGCTGCGCCCAAGAACTACAGCCCGTGGGTCTACGCCGCCGACGCCGTCAACTGATAGGCTGGCAGAAAGGAGAGCAACACCATGACCACGATCAAGATCATCAGCGGCGTTTACGGGCATCGGCCCGAGAAAAGCCCCTATGTTATCCCGGTCACTGTCAACGATCCTCCCATCAGTGTGGAGGATGACGAGGCCATTCGCCTGGTCGAATTGGGCGTAGCGGCCTACGTCGAAGCCGAAACGCCTCCCACAGCCGTTGCAACGGCCCATGGGTGCGATTCTGACAGCTGCCCTATCGACCCCAGCCTCAAAGACGAAGGCGGCGAGAGCGTCGATTACGCCCCCGGAGAGATCGACGGCCATCTCGACCCCGATGCGCTGAAGCAGATGAAGATGGATAACCTGAAGAAGCTGGCTGCTGACATGGGCATCGACATCACAGGCATCAAGAAAAAGGACGACCTGGTCGCCGCTATCGCGGCCGTCGAAGTGACTGTCCCGTCTGACGCGCCGGTTCTGGGTGTGGAGGACGTGATCGAATGAGCTTCAAGGACATGGTCAGAGCCGACAACCTGAATGTGTTCCTCGACCCGGAGTATTTCGGGGAAGAGCGAAAGATCAGGTATGACGGCGTGCTTTATGAGAACGTGCCATGCCTCTTGACCAAGCTGAAGGAGAAAGACCGCAACACGTCCATGAGAGACCATGCCCAGGGAGTATACCTTGTTACCGCTACATTTCACTGTCAGCTCGAAGACATTGGAGGCGTCGTTCCTGAAAAGGGCGGCAAAATCCATATCGAGGACGACGGTTTCATGCAGCGGTATTTTGTTGCCCAATCCGGATGTGATGAAGGCATGGTTCGTTTGGAACTGGAGGCGTTTGACGAATGAGCATGATCAGAATTGAGGATGTCGGTCAAAACACACTTGACCGCGTAAACAAGATTCTGGGCGCTGTCGGCAACGGCGGCGCTGCTGTTCGTGCGGTGTACCAGGCAGCGAAGCGCGCAGGCCAGCGAGGCCGAACGGAAGCGTCACGCTTTGCGGGTGCTGAATACACCATCGGCTCGGGCGGCTTCCTCGCACACTGCAAGATCAAGGTCAATGCCTCCGGAGGTGGCGGCGGCGCGTCCTCCGTGAGCATCGTGTTCGCCGGGTCGGTAATACCGCTGATCGAGTTCAATACCCACTGGTCGAAAGGCGGTGGGCTGACAACGACAGTCAAATCCGGGAGCACCGCGACGCTGGCTCATGCTTTTGCCGCGCCGGTCTACGGAGCGACACAGGCACATGAACACAAGAACGGCACGACGGGCGGCGTTGAAACGCTGTATGGCCCGTCTACCGGACAGATGATGCAGAATGAGAAGATCATTCAGCAGATGGACAAGGTAATCTCCGAGACGTTTGAACAGAGAATCGACCATGAAATCAGCCGCATCCTGGCTGGTCTGTAGGAGGCCGCATGAAGATCAATGACCCGTTGCCCGGTCTTTCCAAGACGTCGCTCTTGGAGGCTCTGAAGGAAAGGACGGAAGAGGCCACGTCCGAATTGCTATTGCCCGTGCAGATGCAGAAGGGCGACACCGAGGAATCGGAGCGTGAACGTGCTGCCAGCGTCTTCATCGGGCGATTGCCTGACACCAAGCAGAACACGAAAAAGGCACCGTACATCCTGCATCAGATGGTCAGCAGTGCAAACAAACAGGAACCGGGCGAACAGCTGCAAAGCAAGGCGGTTGTTCGCTCGATCTTTTGTGTGTACTGCGACGACGAACAGGAAGGGACGCTGATGCTGATCAACCTGATGGAGCGGCTGCGGATATCGCTGCTGAAGAATCCGTTGATTGGCAAGAATGCCTTTGAATGTGACCTGAATGAGGGGTTGGAGGATTTGGTTTATCCCGATGATACCTACCCCTACTATATGGGCGAAATGATCTCGGTATGGGAACTGCCGCCCATCAAGAGGGAGGTGCGATATTGGTAGAATCGGTCTATGTCTACATTGGGCCGTCCATAAAGGGCGTGATCCAGAAGGGCACGATTTACCCCGGCAGTCGTCAGGAGGTAATCGCAACCCTTGACCGCGCGATACAGAAGTATCCGCGCATTCGCAACCTCATTGTCAGCGGCGAAACTCTCGCCGTTGATCGCATTTCCGTTAAGACCCCCGGCACGAGACTGAGTACGGAGTACAAGAAGCTCGTTGCCGAATTGAACTGAAGGAGGTAAAGAATTATGCCTAAGCATGGTGTATACGTCGGTGAGGAAAGCACGGCTGTCAGCACTCCCGTTGAGGTTGAAACCGGCGTTCCCTTTGTCGTTGGCCTGTCCCCGATTCAGAAAGCCGAAACTCCCGCCACGGTTGGCATTCCGAAGGTGTGCACCACCTTCGCGGAGTTTGTTGAGGCTTTCGGCTGGAGCGAGGATTGGGCGACCTATCCCCTGTGCGAGTTTGCCTACAGCCACTTCAAGCTGTTTGGCATGCAGCCCGCGATCTTCGTCAACCTGCTCGACCCCAGCACCATGAAGTCTGCTGTGGCTGCTGCGGATAAGACCGTTGTCAGCAAGAAGGTAGTGCTGACCGAGACCGCCATCGACAGCGCGGCCCTGGTGGTCAAGGCTGCTGGCGGCAATGGCGACGCCTATGTGAAGGATACGGACTACTCCGTGTACTTCAACGACGACGGCGTCATGGTGGTGGAGCTGCTGCCCGACAGCACCCACTACACCGAGGCATCTCTGAATATCGCCTATGATGTCGTGACCCCTGCCAGCGTGACCGCTGCTGCCGTGGCTGCTGGCGTAGACAAGGCTGATCTGTGCATGACCGTCGTCGGCATCGTGCCTGATCTGCTCGTTGCTCCCGGCTTCTCCCATCAGACTGTCGTGGCTGCTGTGCTGGCGGCGAAGGCCGATTCCATCAACGGCATGTTCCGGGCCAAGGCGCTGATCGACCTGGACACCTCCAGCGTCACCACCTACAGCGCGGCTATCAGCGCGAAGAACAGCAACAACTTCACCGACGAGAACGAGATCGTCTGCTGGCCGATGGTCAAGCTGGGCGATTACAAGTTCCACATGAGCACCCAGCTGGCCGGTCTGATGGCTTCTGTGGACGAGGAGAACGGCGCGCCCTACGCCAGTCCCTCCAACAACTCCATGCAGTGTGACGCCCTGATCCTGGCCGATGGCACCGAGGTCATCCTGTCCCTGGACCAGGCCAACCAGCTGAACTCCAACGGCATCGTGACCGTTCTGAACTTCATGGGCGGCTTCAAGTGTTGGGGCAACTACACCGCCTGCTATCCGACCAACACGGATGTGAAGGACTACTTCATCCCCGTGTCCCGGATGTTCGATTGGGTGGCCAACACCATG